>MDSV01068355.1_pt1 | contig 27937 bp, 27 predicted proteins | sample 810851 | NCBI WGS metagenome assembly MDSV01 (sample SAMN05326640, study PRJNA326480) | marine metagenome | isolation source: seawater | place: Atlantic Ocean: North East | collected 2012 | reverse complement strand
TCAGTAAGAATATAATCAACACCAGCATCATAAGCAGCAAGTTTAATATAATCTTCTTGCTTAGTTAAATAAAGTATTTTAAAGGCTTGAATATTTTTATCACTTAATTTCTCAAATATTTCAATTCCATTTATATCATCTAGGTCAATATCAATTATAATAGCTGATGGAGTATGATTTTCTATATAATTTATACTCTCATAACCATTACTAAAAGTTTTAATTATTGATTTAACAGAATCTTCAACATTAGTTTTTAAATATTCTATTAAATTTGTTTTATTACTTACAATAACGGTCTCTGTCATTTTGTTAAAAAAATTTTTTTTGACAAATATGACTTATTGATTAAGTAAGTAGATTAACTTAATTTAATTATTAGTTTAAAAAAAAATTAAATTTTAAAGCGTATAATTAAGTAATTGTTAAGTTTCTAGTGTATTAAAAAAGTTCGAAACTGGGACCGTAAGGGCCACCAAAAATTTACGTAATGATTGCTACTTAGGAAAGATTTTTCAAGTTTAAAAGTAACCTAGAAAAAATCTGCTTCTACAATAACATACTTTTTTCCACTGTGCTCCTTTTCTGCTGTATATTTTTAAGTGTCCTTATCGTATGTTATTTTTTTTTCTTGAGGGAGCTATAGTCATTTCATTTATTAGATATCCAGCATTTGCAAATTTGTCAATTATAAATAACACATACCTTATATCAACCGAGATAGTTCGCTGTACAGCATTCTCAAAGGCAATATCCCCGCTCATCGCTTCCCAGTTGCCATCAAAGGCTGTACCCACAAGCTCACCATGTGCATTAATTACCGGAGAGCCAGAGTTACCTCCAGTAATGTCGTTGTTTGAAATAAAATTAACTCTTAGGCTACCATTGTCATCAACATATTTGCCATAATCTTTTTCATTGTATAGGCTTTTAAGTTTTTCATGAACAAGAAATTCATCATTTGTGGTATCTTCTTTTTCTATAATACCTTCAATAGTAGTAAAATAATTATAGTGAATTGCATTGCCAGGACTATAGTCCGCAACAGATCCATATGTTAGGCGCATTGTTGAGTTTGCATCGGGGTAAAATTTATTTTCAGGCATCATCTCTCTTAATCCTTGAATAAAGAGTTTTTGGCCTTCAAATAAACTATTATTAATTTTTTTTCTCTTTTCGTAAATATTTTCAAGGTAATAGCTGTAAATAGAGTTTATCGTTTTATAGATAGGATCTTTTTCTACATTAACAATGAGAGGGTTTTTTAAAAAATTAAAAAACTTTTCTTTGGATGAAAAAATAGACCTATTAAATGAGTTGTTGGCATAAAATTTAAAATCAAGTTTTTTAATCCCAAATAGTTGCCTTTCAATTGTTTGAAAAACATCTGGATGTTGGTTTTTGGGAACATTATAATAGTATAACTCTAACATCGAAGCAAATAATTTTTGGTCAATTTCAGCATTAAAATTTTTATAAAAATTATTAGCATCTACTCTAATCTTTCTTAATGCAGATTCCCGCATTTCACTTTCTTTTGGCAAACGATTAATTGCCCTATGCATTTTGAGAGAAAAATACATGATTTCAGCACCAGAAAAAACCCCTTCATTTAGAAATGTTCTACTTATAGCGATTTTTTCATTTTCACTGTAAGCATTTTCTATAATCTGTAGTGCTGAACCATACTTTTTGTTTCTAAGACTATCTTTAACACACCAATTGTTAAATTTATTTTCTAAGTCTAATTTTTTTTCATAAACCTTCATCCTTCTTAAACCTTTTGATTGGCCAATATAATATTTCCAATAATTAGAAATTCTAGCATATTTTGCGGCGTATTTAATTTTTGTTTTAATGTCTGAATCCATTGCAGGCTTAATAATGTTAATCTTAGCGTCCCTAATTTTAACAATTGTTGGATTGGTTAAGCTTAAAGCTTCCTTCACGCCGAAAGACGTTAAAAACCTATTTGTTGAACCAGGGTAGCCAAAAATCATTGTAAAGTCATTATTTTTCACGCCGTCTAGCTGAATAGGTAGGTGGTGTTTAGGTTTATAAGGCACATTTTCTGTAGCATATTCTGCAGGTTTTCCATCTGGGCCACAGTATACTCTAAATAAAGCAAAATCTCCAGTATGCCTTGGCCACATCCAATTGTCTGTGTCTCCACCAAATGCTCCTATAGAGTTTGGAGGAGCTCCAACCAATCTAACATCTTTAAAAGTTTCATATGTAAAAAGATAAAATTCATTTCCACCAAAAAACGATTTAACGCGAGCGTTATAGTGAGTCTCACTTGTTTTTTCAGAAACAACTTCATTATATACTTTTCTTAATGAATTTGACCTATTCCAAGTTTTATTTAAAGTCTCTTTTGTTGATGATAAAGAGTCAAAAATTAATCTTTCTTGTTCTAATTTATTAAGAATAAGATCAGTAACATCTTCAATGTTAATTAAAAATGAGGCGGTTAGTCCTTCGTTTGGTAATTCATCACCTTTGCTCATCGCCCAAAAACCATTTTTAATATAGTCATTTTTGGTATCAGAATGTTTTTGAATTTGACCATAACCGCAATGATGATTAGTTAAAAGCAAACCTTGTTCAGAAATCATTTCACCAGTGCAAAAGCCACCAAAAGAAACAATAGCATCTTTTAAAGAGGACTGATTAATATTATATAAATCATCGGCAGATAGTTTTAGACCAACATTATGCATATCCGCTTCATTTAAGGATTTTAAAAGTTGGGGTAGCCACATTCCTTCCTCAGCATGTGATAAGCTGCTTGAAATAGAGATAAGGATAATTATGATTTTCTTTTTCATTGTTTTGCAAAAATAGTAATTAACGAGAGTTTAAATATTATTACTTGTGTTTTTTAAAAGTAATAATTAATTTTAAATTTGGGCTGTTATTTTACTAAGTTATAAATGCAAGAACAGAGAGGAACAAGAGTAAATAAATTTTTATCTGAAATAGGATACTGCTCAAGAAGAAAGGCGGACAAATTAATTGAAGAGGGAAGAGTAAAAATTAATGGAAAAAGCACTCAACTTGGTCAAAGAATATTAGCATCTGACACAATTAGTGTAGATGGCACAAAAATTGCAAGGTTTCAAAAAGAAAAAAAATATATTATATTTAATAAACCAAGAGGAATTGTTTGCACAACTGATAACAAGAGAGAAAAAAACAACATAATAGACTATATTAATTATCCGACTAGGATTTTTCCAATAGGAAGATTAGACAAACTTTCAGAAGGCCTGATCTTTCTTACTAATGATGGAGACATTGTTAATAAAATATTACGATCAAGAAATAATCATGAAAAAGAATATGAAGTAATAGTTGACAAGCCAATTACTAAAGAGTTTGTATTATCTATGCAAAAAGGAATACCAATTTTAGGAACGATTACTAAAAAATGCAAATTAAAAAAAATATCTTCAAATAAATTTAACATAATCTTGACACAAGGATTAAACCGTCAAATTAGAAGAATGTGCGAATATTTAAATTATAAAGTTATAAAGTTAAAGAGAGTTAGGATTATGAATATTCAATTAGATCTAGAATTAGGACAACATAGAGAGTTTACTATATCAGAACTTATAGAAATAGAAAGGTTGTTAGAAAGATCTTATAAAACAAATCTTTAAACAATAATATTTATTTAGTGTTTTTATAAACAGGAACAGCGGAACAGGCCTCTCCAAACATTAAGCTAAACACATACGGCTTTAATTGTTTTGAAATTTCTATGTATAAGTCCGGAGTTAAAGCAATATTGCCAGAACAACCTTTTACAATTACCTTTTTGTTCTTATATATAGACCCGTCTATATTAGTGATGTTTTTTATAAAAAGAATTTTAAAAACAGACTCTTTGGATCCAAAATAAATCTTTTGAGTAAAATTTTTTAAATATGAAGTAATAAGCATGTAAGCCCACATAGGAACAATACTGTCATTACTACAAAAAACAGCAACACACTTTGAATGATATTTTTTAAAATCATAGCTTTTGAGCTGCTTTCTGAATTCTTTTTCTATTAAAACATTTTTTTCAAACAGAAAATTTATAACGTCAAACTCTAGTATTTCACTTTTTGGAGCATAATCAGTAAGATCAAGAGTTATTAACCCACTTTTAGCAACTTTATTTATTATTTGATCAGTCATTTCTATAACATTCCTAACTCTAATTTAGCTTCTTCGCTCATCATATCTTTTGACCATTCAGGTTCAAAAACAATATTTACTTTAACATTGTTAACACACGCTAATTTTTTTACTTTTTCCTCAACTTCTAGAGGAAGAGATTCTGCTACAGGGCAATTTGGAGATGTAAGTGTCATTGTGATTTTTACATCTTTTTTGTCATTCACTTTAACATCATAAATAAGCCCTAAGGCATATATGTTTACAGGAATTTCAGGATCATAAATTGTACAAATAACCTCAATAATATCATCTCCTATTTTAGAAATTTCTTTTGGATTCATATTTATTTGTTTTCAAGACCATAAGCATAAAGCTTCATCTGTTTAATCATCGACAATAGCCCATTAGCTCTTGTTGCAGATAGATGTTCAGAGAGGCCTATTTTTTTGATAAAAAAAAGATCACAATTAGTTATATCTTTCGGAGTTTGATTAGATAAAATTTTTATTAGAAGAGCAATAATTCCTTTTGTCATAATCGCGTCACTATCCGCTGTAAAAATAATACTGTTTTTTTCTTTTTTTGCGATTAACCAAACATTACTTTGACAGCCTTTTATTAGGTTTTCTTCAGTTTTGTGTTTGGCGTCTAAAACTTTCAACTCCTTACCTAAATCAATTAAATATTCATACTTCTGAGTCCAGTCAGAGAATAAATTAAAATCAGAAATTATTTCTTGTTGTATTTCATCAATTAGCTTCATAATTAAGTCAACATTTTTTTTGATTTTTTTATTGCATCAATGCACAAGTCTATTTCTTTAGTGGTATTGTAGACAGCAAAAGAAAGTCTAATTGTACCAGGAATATTATATTTTTTCATTAATGGCTGTGCACAATGGTGACCTGTTCGAATAGCTATTCCCATTTTATCTAGTAGTACACCAACATCGTATGGGTGAACATTTTTAATATTGAATGAAATAATTGCAGCTTTTTGATGCTTAGGACCATAAATTATGACATCTTTAATTTCTAGCAATTTTTTAGTTGCGTATTGCAATAGTTTTTCTTGATGAGACTTAATATTATCAAGCCCAACAGATTCTAAAAAATCTATTGATTTGGAAAAACTAACTACACCAGCTATGTTGGGGGTTCCTGCTTCAAATTTATGAGGAAGATCTGCATAAGTAGTTTTGTTAAAATCTACAGATTTTATCATTTCACCCCCCCCTTGATACGGTTCAAGCTCATTAAGTATTGATTCTTTTCCATATAAGACACCAACTCCAGTAGGCCCATATAGTTTGTGTGCAGAAAAACAGTAAAAGTCTACATTTAATTTTTGAACATCTAATTTTATATGCGATGCTGCTTGTGCTCCATCAATAAAAACTTTAGCTTTAAATTTATGTGCTAAATCAATTATTTTTTTGATAGGATTAATCGTTCCTAAAACATTTGAAACATGAGATATAGAAACTAGTTTTGTTTTTTTTGAAAGAAGGGATTGAAACTTGTCAAAATCAATTTCTCCAGAATTTAATATTGGAACGACTTTTAGTACGGCTTTGTTTTTATCACAACATATTTGCCAAGGAACAATGTTTGAATGATGTTCCATTTCTGAAATAATCACTTCGTCACCTTCGTTAATATTGCTACCAAAAGTATTTGCTATTAAGTTGATAGAATCTGTTGTCCCTTTTGTTAAAATTATTTCACAAGTTTTTTTTGCGCCAATAAAATTTTTAATTTTTTCGCGAGTTTGCTCGTATTTTTCTGTAGAAAGATTACTTAAGTAATGCGCGCCTCGATGAACATTTGAATTTACTTTTTTATAATAATCTTCAATAGACTTTGTAACAGAGTTAGGCTTTTGAGTAGTAGCCCCATTGTCTAAATAGATTAAATCATGATTGTTTATTTTTTGATTTAATATTGGAAATATATTTCTTACAGCGCTAACGTCAATCATAAATATTATAATTCTATGTCAACATTTAATTTGTTGGACATTGTTTTTTGTGTTAAAGACCTAAGCTTAGCGATGCTAATATTTTGAATTGCTTCAGACGCAAAAGCAAACGTCAAAAGACCTTTAGCCTCTTCTAAACTAACACCACGGCTTCTTAAATAAAACAAGCTCTCTGAATCTAATTGCCCAATAGTACACCCATGACTACACTTGACATCGTCAGCATAAATTTCTAGTTGAGGCTTGCTGTTTATACTAGCATCATTGTTAAGGAGTAAACTATTATTGGCTTGAAACGCATCTATTTTTTGTGAATCTTTACGAACCATTATTTTTCCATTAAACACACCTTTGGATTTATCCAAATAGATTCCTTTGTAAAGTTCATTTGATCTACAGTTAGCATTTTTATGATCAACAAAAGTGTGATTATCTACAAATTGATTTTTTGTGAGTAAAGTAACACCATTCATGTTACTTTCAGCATTTTGTCCATTTTGTTCAAAATTTAAGTTGTTTCTAATAAAAAGACCTCCAAAAATGACTGTATTTACAGTGCAAACAGAATCAGTTTTTTGGTAAACATTAAGTGTATCAATTAATTTAGAGCGGGCTGTATCGTTTTGGATTTTATTAAATTCAACGTTAGAATTTTCAGCACAATTAATTTGAGTGAAATTATTGCTTAAGGAATTTAAATCATAAACATTTCTATTTTGCTCAATAAATTTAACACTAGAGTTTTTGCCAACAGAAATACAGTTTCTATATTGACTAAATATGTTTTCTGTAGTATTTAGAAACAGAATTTCAATAGGCTCTTCTATTTGTATATTTTCGTCTACCGAAATTGTAAAGCCATTTTTTGATAGGGAAGCATTTAAAAAATCTAGAGAAGAATGATTAGATAAGTTTTTAAAATTAGTGTAGTCACTAATAGTTACACCTTTTATATTAGAACTAGAGACAAGCTTACCATCTAAAAAAACAATTTTATTTTTAAATCCTAAAAAATATTTTTCAAAATCCTTAAATGTGTTTTTATTAGCACTGTAATGTAAAGTATAGCTTTCTGATATTATTTTTTTGAGCGAGGTATACTTCCACTCCTCATCCTTTATAGTAGGAAACCCTTTTGAAATAAATTCACTAAACAACTCTTGACTTTCTTTAGAAAGATGAGATGTTTCGGCATATTGTTTTAAATTATCAATTAATGTCATTTTGTATCTTTAACTATCCAATCATATCCTTTTTCTTCAAGCTCTAGGGCTAATGATTTATCCCCAGATTTTATGACTTTGCCGTCATATAAAACATGAACATAATCAGGGATAATATATTCTAGCAATCTCTGGTAATGTGTAATTACTATCGTTGCATTATCTTTATTTCTTAGTTTGTTTACGCCATTTGCCACTATTCTTAGAGCATCAATATCTAATCCAGAGTCTGTCTCGTCTAAAATTGCCAGTTTTGGTGATAACATTGCCATTTGAAATATTTCATTTCTCTTTTTTTCTCCACCTGAAAAACCTTCATTCATGTTTCTAGAAATATATCCTTCCTTAATACCTAAAAGAGACATTTTTTCTCGCATCAATTTTAAAAGCTCGCTTGCTGAAATAGGATCTTTTCCCAGGGACTTTCTTTTAGCGTTAACAGATGTTTTAATGAAGTTAGCTACAGAAATACCAGGAATTTCAACTGGATATTGGAAAGAAAGAAATATTCCTGCATTAGCCCTTTCCTCGGGGTCTAATTCTGACAGGTCTTTACCTTCAAATGTCATTAAGCCATCAATAACTTCATAATCCTCTTTACCGGCAATGACTGAAGAAAGAGTGCTTTTACCAGAACCATTTGGCCCCATTATTGCATGTATCTCACCAGTATTAACCGTTAAATCTATTCCTTTCAAGATAGGAGTGCTTTCAACATTTGCGTTTAAGTTTTCAATTTTTAGCATAATAATTTTATTTTTTTAACCTACAGAGCCTTCTAAACTTATTTCTAAGAGTTTTTGTGCTTCTACAGCAAACTCCATAGGTAATTGATTAAGAACATCTTTACAGTATCCGTTTACAATTAGAGCAATAGCCTCTTCAGTTCCGATACCTCTTTGATTACAATAAAAAAGCTGATCTTCACCGATTTTAGAAGTTGTAGCTTCGTGTTCTACTTGCGAAGAATCATTGTTAACTTCGATATATGGGAATGTGTGAGAACCGCACTTGTCACCCATGAGTAAGGAATCACATTGAGAAAAATTTCTACTGTTTGATGCCCCCTTGACAATTTTAACTAGTCCCCTATAATTACCATCACTTTTACCAGCAGAAATCCCTTTAGCAATAATGGTACTTTTGGTGTTTTTTCCTAAATGAATCATTTTTGTTCCTGTATCTGCTTGCTGTCTATTATTTGTTACCGCTACAGAAAAAAATTCGCCTATAGAATTATCTCCTTTTAAAATACACGATGGATATTTCCATGTTACAGCGGAGCCGGTTTCTACTTGAGTCCAAGAAATTTTAGCATTATTATGACAAACCCCTCTTTTTGTTACAAAGTTAAAAACACCACCATTTCCATTTTTATCACCAGGGTACCAGTTTTGAACTGTAGAATATTTAATGTCAGCATTATCTAAGGCAATAAGCTCAACCACTGCCGCATGTAATTGGTTTTCATCACGCATTGGTGCAGTACAACCTTCTAAGTAACTAACCTGACTTCCTTCGTCAGCAATTAAAAGTGTTCTTTCAAACTGACCCGTTCCAGACTCATTTATTCTAAAATAGGTTGATAACTCCATTGGACATTTTACCCCCTTAGGAATGTAGCAAAATGAGCCATCAGAAAAAACAGCAGAATTTAAAGCAGAAAAGAAATTATCTCTGTTTGGAACAACGGTTCCTAAATATTTTTTAACTAAGTCTGGATAATCTTTAATTGCATCAGAAATTGAGCAAAAAATTATACCTTTTTCTTTTAAAGTTTCTTTAAAAGTTGTAGCAACAGAAACGGAATCCATCACAACATCTACAGCAACATTTGCTAAACGTTTTTGTTCATCAATAGATATACCAAGCTTGTCAAATGTTTTTTTCATTTCAGGATCCAATTCATCTAAACTATTTAAAACAGGCTTAGTTTTTGGGGCAGCATAATAAATAATATCTTGATAGTTAGGCTTTTTATAAGAGATGTTAGCCCAGTCAGGCTCCTCCATAGTAAGCCATACGTTGTAAGCTTTAAGGCGATATTCCAACATCCAATCAGGCTCATTTTTCTTTTTTGAGATTAATCTAACAATATCTTCAGACAACCCTTTAGGGATGGTGTCAGATTCAATATTAGTTGTAAAGCCATATTTATATTCAGAAGATGTAACCTCTTCTAACAATCTTTCTTCTTGCTGTTGTTTGTTTTCCATTTTCATTTAATTATTTATTACAAAGAAAAACTCTCACCACAACCACATGTTCTATTGGCGTTAGGATTATTAAATACAAATCCTTTTCCATTTAATCCGTCAGAAAACTCTAATGTGGTTCCCGCTAAGTATAATACACTTTTTTTATTTATTAAAAGAGTTATACCATTATCTGTTATAACCTCATCTTCTTCAGTTTTTTTACTATCAAAAGCAAGTTTATAACTGAGTCCAGAACAACCACCGCTTTCTACACCAACCCTGACATAAATGTTTTTGGTATCAGAACTTAATAATTCATTAAGCCTTTTTTTTGCTGATTCGCTAACTATTATCATCTTGGTTTCTCAATATTAAATAAGATTGCAAAAATACTAAATTCTTATTATACTTAGTTATCTTTGTGATATGAGTATTAAAAATGATGAAAAAAAAAATCACACACCAATTTCTGAATTAGGAGAATTTGGTTTAATTAAAAAAATTACTCAGAATTTAACAACAATTAACAAGTCAACTATCAAATCTGTCGGCGATGATGCTGCAGTCATTAAAAATGGTTCGAAGTATACATTAATTAGTAAGGATTTACTTGTAGAGGGGGTCCATTTTGACTTGTCATATGTTCCATTAACCCATTTAGGATACAAAAGTATTGCGGTGAATATTTCTGATATATGTGCTATGAATGGAGTTCCTAAGCAGGTATTAATTGGAATAGCAATATCTAATAGATTTACAGTCGAGGCCGTACAAGACCTTTACAAGGGAATTGAGTTCGCTTGTAAAAAGTATAATGTAGACTTGATAGGTGGAGACACCACTTCATCTCAAACAGGGCTAACAATTAGTGTTACTATTGTTGGAGAGGCTAAAAAAGAAAGCATTACCTACCGCTCAGGAGCTAAGGCTAATGATTTATTAGTGGTTACCGGAGATTTGGGGGCGGCATATTTAGGTTTTCAACTCTTAAAAAGAGAAAAAAATATGTTTTTAGAAAATCCAACAATACAGCCTGAGCTTAAAGGTCATGATTATGTTTTACAAAGACAATTAAAGCCAGAACCACCAGTAAAATTTAATAAAATTTTAAATGAGTTGGACATATTACCAACATCAATGATTGATATTTCAGACGGACTTTCATCTGAAATATTACATTTGTCAGAAGAGTCAAAAGTAGGGTTCTCTATTTATGAAGAAAAAATCCCCGTTGATTATAGAGTTATGAATTTTGCTACAGAATTGAACCTAAATCCAATTTTTTGCGCCTTAAATGGAGGAGAAGATTATGAATTGCTCTTCACGATGAAACAAGAGGATTATGACAAGATAAAAAAGGATCCAGACTTTACAATAATTGGACATGCTACTCATAAATCTGAAGGGGTTAATTTTATAGATAAACAATCAGTTTCTCACCAACTTACAGCTCAGGGTTGGGATTTTGTTAAAAAACAATAGTTTTACAAGGATTATTTTGATGCCATCATTAGCATTTCTATTTCTTCAACTTCTATAGGAACATTTTTTGTTAAATCTAAAGGTCCGTTATTTGTAACTAAGATATTGTTTTCTATACGCACACCTAGCTCTTCTTCTAATATATATATTCCAGGCTCACAAGTAAATACCATTCCATTTTGTATAGGAAGTTTAGAGTTTCCAACATCATGAACATCTAAGCCTAAATAATGAGATGTGCCATGCATAAAATATTTTTTATATGCAGGCCTTTTGGCATCTTGCTTAATTATGTCGTGCTTGTCAATTAGTTTTAATTTTATAAGCTCAGACTCCATTATTTTACCCACTTCAGATTCATAATCCTTCAATAATACTCCAGCGTTTAACATTTTTTTTGCCTCTTTCATGACATGTAAAACAGAATTATAAACCGCTTTTTGTCTTTTTGAGAAGACCCCATTTACTGGAACAGTACGTGTTAGGTCAGAAGCATAATTAGCATACTCTGCACCAAAATCCATTAATAAAATGTCACCGTTTTCACATCGATTGTTATTATCAATATAGTGTAGAACACAAGAGTTTTTTCCTGACCCAATTATTGGCTGGTATGCAAATCTAGATGATCTAGAGGAAATAAACTCGTGAATTAATTCCGCCTCAATTTCATACTCCATAATTCCAGGCTTTATAATTGGAAGAATTCTTCTAAATCCCTTTTCCGTAATGTTACAGGCACTTTGCATTAGCGCTATTTCTTCATCAGATTTTACTGCTCGCAGCTCATGTAATGTTGGTGCAATTTCACATATTTTTTTATTGGGATACTTCTGTTGAATCATTAACCTAAACCTATCATCTCTTGTTTGTGTTTTTGAAGTAGCTCGACTATGAATATTTTTGTTAAGATAAATATGTTCTGCTTGTAAAACAAGGCTATTTAATTTCTGATCAAATTCATCTAACCAGTAAATGTTATTAATTGCAGACGTATCTGTTGCTTGTTTTTTTGTAAGTTTTGCGCCCTCCCATATAGCTATGTGTTCATTTGTTTCTTTTAAAAACAAAAGCTCTTGCATAGCCTTGACAGGGTGATCAGGAAACAAAATTAATATTGATTCTTCTTGATCCACCCCGCTCAACCAAAAAAGGTCGCTGTTTTGAATAAATGGCATTGACCCATCAGAGTTTGTTGGCATGATATCATTAGAATTAAAAATCGCTAATGAATTGGGTTTCATTTTTTCCTTCAATAGGACTCGATTTTTAAAAAATAATGATTTGTCAAGAGGTAAATATTTCATAGTTTAGTCTTTGATATTTCAAAATTACGCAATTTAAAATAATTATAAATTAATGTATTTTTTTCTTGTAGCTAACAGATTATTTTTTTCTTTCGTACTTTTGCAAATGAAACATTAGACAATATTACATTGCAAAAATTATTTTCATCATCTTTAGGAAGAAAAATTTCCATGGCAGTTTCTGGAATATTTCTTATGATTTTTTTGCTACAACATTTTACAATTAATATAACATCAATCTTCAGCCCAGAATTGTTTAATTCACTGTCTCATTTTATGGGAACTAATGCATTCGTTCAGTTTGCTTTACAGCCAGTTTTAATATTTGGAGTAATTTTTCATTTTTCAATGGGCATATTGTTAGATTATCAAAATAAAAAAGCGGTTAAATATAGCTATCATAAAGAAAAAGGAGAAAAAAATGCTTCTTGGATGAGTAGAAATATGATTTTATCTGGCCTTGTTGTTTTGGCTTTTCTTGTATTGCATTTTATAGATTTTTGGATTCCAGAGATGCAATATAAATACATAGAATTTCTTCCAGAAGACCCTAATAGATACTATGAGGAATTAACACACAAATTTGAAAGTCCGATACGAGTAATTTTTTATTGTTTAGCATTTGTTTTGTTAGCATTGCATTTATTACACGGGTTTACATCATCTATCAAGTCTATGGGAGCAGACAAGTCTAATAGTGGGAAGTTAAAGCTATTTAGTTATATCTATAGTATAGGAATTCCTTTAGGCTTTATAGTAATAGCAATATATCATTTTATAAATTAACTTGTGGTAAGAACATGAAACAGAAAACAAACATTTTAGACTCTAAGGTTCCTGATGGTGAAATAGGCAAAAAATGGACAAATCATAAAAACAAGATTAATTTAGTTAGCCCTTCTAACAAAAGAAAATTAGACGTAATTGTTATTGGAACAGGCTTAGCAGGAGGATCTGCAGCAGCAACTCTTGCAGAGTTGGGATATAATGTAAAAGCATTTTGTTTTCAAGACTCACCAAGAAGAGCACATTCTATTGCTGCTCAGGGAGGTATAAATGCTGCAAAAAATTATCAAGGAGATGGAGACTCTATATATAGATTATTTTACGATACAGTCAAAGGAGGAGATTACAGATCTAGAGAAGCAAACGTATATAGGCTTGCCGAGGTTTCAGCAAACATTATTGATCAATGTGTTGCACAGGGGGTTCCATTTGCAAGAGATTATGGGGGCTTACTTGATAACAGATCCTTTGGAGGGGTTTTAGTCTCTAGAACATTTTATGCCAAAGGACAAACAGGACAACAATTGTTACTTGGAGCCTATTCTGCTATGAACCGGCAAATTGCAAGGGGAAAGATAAAAATGTATAATAGACATGAAATGTTAGACGTTGTTTTAGTTGATGGAAAAGCAAAAGGTATTATCTCTAGAAATCTTGTTACAGGAAAAATTGAAAGACATTCTGCCCACGCAGTAGTATTAGGATCAGGAGGATATGGAAATGTATTTTATTTATCTACCAACGCAATGGGAAGCAATGTTACAGCGGCGTGGAAGGCTCATAAAAAAGGAGCGTTTTTTGCTAATCCTTGTTTCACCCAAATACATCCAACTTGCATACCTGTCTCTGGCGATCATCAGTCAAAATTAACACTAATGTCAGAGTCTTTAAGAAATGATGGTAGAATATGGGTGCCAAAAAACATAGAGGACGTTAAATTAATTAGAGAAGGAAAGTTGAAGCCCACAGATATTTCAGAAAAAGAGAGAGATTACTTTTTAGAAAGAAGATATCCTGCATTTGGTAATTTAGTTCCTAGAGATGTTGCTTCTAGAGCAGCAAAAGAGAGGTGTGATGCAGGATTTGGAGTAAATAAAACTGGAGAAGCGGTATATTTAGATTTTCAGTCAGCAATAGAACGTTACGGAAAGGAGCAATGCTTAATTAATGGATTAGATGAAAAAGACATGTCATTAATTAATAAATTAGGAAAAGAGGTTGTAAAGAAAAAATATGGCAATCTATTTCAAATGTATGAAAAAATTGTAGATCAAAACCCTTACGAAACACCTATGATGATCTATCCTGCCGTTCACTATACTATGGGAGGAATTTGGGTAGACTACAACCTAATGACTACGATTCCAGGTTTATACTCTATTGGAGAAGCTAATTTTTCTGACCATGGAGCAAATAGATTAGGAGCGTCTGCTTTAATGCAAGGGTTAGCTGATGGCTATTTTGTTTTACCCTACACAATAGGCGATTATTTATCAAAAGATATTTCAACTGGACCGATTCCAAATGATAGCAAAGAATTTTTACAGGCTGAAGAAGAGGTGAAGAAAAAGATAGATTTTTTCATAAATAATAAAGGAAAGTTTTCTGTTGATTATTTTCATAAAAAGCTTGGAAAAATAATGTGGAATAAGTGTGGTATGGCTAGAAATAAGCAAGATTTAAAGTTAGCTATTAAAGAGATAAGTGAATTGAGAAGCCTTTTTTGGAAGGAAATAAAGGTGCCAGGAAGTGAAAATGAATTTAATGAAGAGCTTGCAAAAGCAGGAAGAGTGGCAGACTTTTTAGAATTAGGAGAGCTATTTGCTAAAGATGCATTGGAAAGAGAAGAATCATGTGGTGGACATTTTAGAGAAGAATATCAATCACCAGAGGGAGAAGCAAAAAGAGACAAAAATTATCAGTTTGTTTCTGCTTGGGAATATGTAGGAGAACCAAAAGACGCAATTTTACATAAAGAAAAGTTGAATTATGAAAATATTGAAGTTAAAGAAAGAAGTTATAAATAAGATTTTATGAAATTAAAATTAAAAATATGGCGCCAGAAAAATGCTGAAGCAAAAGGAGGTATAGTAGACTATGATGTAGACAATATTTCTGAAGACATGTCATTTTTAGAAATGCTAGATGTTTTAAATGCTCAGCTTATTAAAAACAATGAAGAGCCTGTTGCTTTTGATCATGATTGTAGAGAAGGAATATGTGGCTCTTGTTCACTTTTTATAAACGGACAAGCTCATGGTCCAGATAGGTTAATAACGACATGTCAGCTACATATGCGAAAATTTAATGATGGCGATGAAATCTATATAGAGCCTTTTAGAGCCAAAGCATTTCCAGTAATAAAAGATTTAGTAGTTGACAGAAGTTCTTTTGACAGGATTCAACAAGCTGGAGGTTACGTCTCAATAAACACCTCAGGAAACACTCAAGATGCTAATGCTATTCCAATTAATAAAGATGATGCTGATGATGCATTTGATGCAGCAACCTGTATTGGTTGTGGAGCGTGTGTTGCAACATGTAAAAATTCTTCTGCTATGTTATTTGTTGGAGCAAAAGTTTCACAATATTCGTTGTTGCCACAAGGGAAAGTAGAAGCAGAAAGAAGAGTTCTTAATATGGTAAACCAAATGGATTTAGAAGGGTTTGGAAACTGCTCTAACACAGGGGCTTGTGAAGTAGAATGTCCAAAAGGAATATCTTTAGACAATATAGCTAGAATGAATAGAGAATTCATTAAAGCCAACATTTCTTCAAAAAACAAATAAAGTATATTTCAGCTTATTGGTTTATATTTTAACAACTTAAAATCATTAACATAAAGCTCTTTAATAATTTCACTAGCTTTAGGATATTTTTTGTAAAGATCTTTCCAATCAGTTAGTTCTCTTGTTTTATTTATTTTTTTAAGTTCCGAAAAAGAAAAGTTAAATTTTTTACAACAGGCTTTCCAATCGGAATTTAGACTTTCTTTTTTTAACAAAAAATCAATTTTAACATTGCCTTCTTCATCAATTAAATAATCCGTTATAGGCATTAAATGTTGCTGGATTATTTTTTTAAAAGGAGAAACCTTTATTGAATTTATTAAGGATCCATCTTTTATTTTTTTAATAAAATCTATAAATGAGTAATGTTTGTTATATCCAAGAAAAAAATAAGAAGATACTATTCTGTTTTGAGGGTGGGCAACAGTTGCAATATAAATATTGTTTTGATCAAGTGTTTTTATTTTTCGCCATTGTCTAAAAGTATAATGCTGAAAGCTACCGTTAAGTGATAGTCCAAAAGGTATTTGTTTAAACAAATTAATTAAGTAAAAAAACACACAAAATAAATAGTAAAAAAGCTCAAAAATATAGCCCAACAGACCTCTACTGTGAATTATAAAATAGAAGAGAGATTTATTTCTCTGAAGAAATTTATTAAATGAATAACCACTAAAAATGTTACAATATATTTGTGAATAGCCATTAGTTTCAAGAATTCTTTTTGAAATACTAGTGCCGCCACATTTTGTTGGGTGAATTAAAAAAAAGCTATTTGCCACTCGATAAAATTAAACAAAAAAAAGGGTGGTAAAAAATTACCACCCTAAATTTATTTAAATCAATAAGTTTAGAATTTATATTCTAAGTTTATATATAAAGTGCTTTCAGCAGAAGCTTCAGGTTCATTGTCTAAAGTTGCATCTTTCCAGCTTTGAATATTTACAGCAACAGTAACGCCTTTAGTCATTTTTCTTTCTATTCCAAAAATTGTTAATTCCCCATCGTTGTCAATATTCCACTGGGCCTCTAAAGCGTCTTCAGAATCTAACTTGTCATATCTACCAAAAACAGAAGTCTTTTCGTTTAACTTATAGCTTCCATAAATAGACATAGCACTTTGCTCATTGTCAATTATACTGTTGGCATTTTCTTTAATATTGTACTCGCCTCCAATATTAAGATTTGACATTTTATACATTCCAGCTATAGTTGATATTGTTTGAACATCATTGTTTTCTCCATAATTTTCTCTAGGAACAATATCTCTTGCCAATCTTAATTTGAAATCATTACCAGTATATATAACGCCTAGCCCACCTCTCATCAATCCATTAGAAGATTGTGTTTTTTTATAACCTTCACCATTTAGAACCTGAACGTCAATAGAGATGTTTTTAGAAAACATATAATCTGCTGTTACACCTAAATCGGCTGAACTAGCCCATTTTTTTTGGTCAAGCATAGATTTATATATGTATCTCTTACCCCAGTTTTTTTCCATAAATTTAAAATTCTTTGTTCCTATCTGCCCAAAATTAATGGTTGTTTTTTCATTTGCCTTCCATGTTAGGGAAGCAATCTTTAAAAATGCAGTGTATGCACTACCAGCATCATTACTACCAACATCAAAAGTCACTTTAGCAGAAAAAGACTCATCAATTTTATATGAATACCCAAGATATGAGCGTTTAAGCTCAAACTCTTTAAAGGCTTCTTCTCCTTCTTCAGCAGATAAATCATAGTTAAAATTGCTAAATACTTTAACATGTGGTTTTCCCTGTGAAAACAAAAGTGATGTTGTGAATAAAACAGAACCAAAAAGTAAAATTATTTTTTTCATAGTATTATTATTTAAATTATTTACAAATATAGTTTGACGTTTAAGCTTTAACATTAACTTAACATTAACTTAAAAATAATGAATTGTTAAGTTTACATTAATTTAGTTATAATGAATTGTTAATGGATTAAGTTATTTTATTTTTATGTTTTACAACTTTTGCCTCAAGATGATAGATAATTTCTTCACCGATTTTTTTTAAACTATCTCCAGCCCGCTCTATTTTTCTAATGCTAGATAATAAATAAAGCAACATATTGTTGTCATATTTATCAATGTTATTGATAATAATTTTGTGTGCTTCTGAATTGATTTTATTAATTAGTTTGTCTTTTTTAAAAACTTTTCTTGCAATTTTTGGATCCTCATTTTCAAATGCTTCAATAACGTTATCCATCATGGAATTGAAAATATCTAGCATTTCAGTTAAACATGTTTCTTTAACAATCTCACTGTCATAAGGAATATCTTGGTCAGCAACATACATTGCTATACTTTCTGCAATATCAGCAATATGTTCAAGAGCATGATTGATTTTAAAAGTTGACAGTATAAACCTTAAGTCTACAGCGACAGGAGCATGGAGAGCTATTATATTTTCGCAATCATTATCAATTTTTAGTTCTTGAGCATTGATTCTATTTTCGCTAGAAGAGATTTCTTCTGCAATATCTTGGTCATAATTTATTATTGCATTAGCGCCTTTTTCCCATTGCGCTTCTACTAATAAAAACATTTTTAACAATGACGATTTTAAACCAGATATTTCTTTTTCAATATTATTCATAAATTCATGTTTTAGCCGAAGCGCCCAGTGATATAATGTTCTGTTTGCTGTTCTTTAGGATTTGTAAAAATAGTATCAGTTTTGTCAAATTCAATTAGGTCACCCATATAAAAAAATGCGGTGTAATCACTGATTCTTCCTGCTTGTTGCATATTATGTGTTACTATTATAATAGTATACTTTTCTTTTAAACTATCAATTAACTTTTCAACTTTTGCTGTTGCAATTGGGTCTAGTGCTGATGTTGGTTCGTCCATTAATATAATTGAAGGTTCAACTGCTAGCGCTCTTGCAATACAAACTCTTTGTTGCTGACCTCCTGAAAGGGCTAATGCAGATTTAGAAAGATCATGTTTTACTTCGTCCCACAATGCAGCTTGTTTTAAGGAGCTCTCGACTCTTTTATTAATTAAATTTTTGTCAGTTATCCCTTGGATTTTTAGTCCATAAGCAACATTTTCAAATATTGATTTAGGAAATGGATTTGGTTTTTGAAACACCATTCCAACATTTTTTCTCAGCTCGTCTACAAGTACGCTTTTGTCATAAATATTCTTATTATCAATAAAAATTTCGCCATTCAATTTAAAAGAATCAATATAATCATTCATCCTGTTGAACAACCTTAAGAATGTTGACTTGCCACATCCAGATGGGCCAATTAATGCGGTAACAGCATTTTCTGTTATTCCAAGATTTATATTGTTTAGTGCTTTTAGTTTTCCATAAAAGACATCAATATTTTTTGCTTCTAATTTATACTTCATTTTACCAATTTATTTTTTTCTGCCATTTGTTTCTATAGTATACCGCTATTCCATTCATAGTAAATGTTATAGCCAATAAGATAATTATTGCAGCAGCTGCGTTAATTGCAAATTCATGCTGGGGACGAGAAACCCAGTTAAAAATTTGAATCGGAAGAACAGTAAACTCATCCATTGGGCTCTTAGGAGTGAATGGAACATATGCTAGAGCTCCAACAACAATTAGTGGAGCAGTTTCTCCAACTGCTCTTGAAATTGCTAGTATTACACCGGTTAATATTCCTCCAGATGCTGCTGGCAAAACTTGATGCCAGGTTGTTTGCCATTTAGTAGCACCCAATCCATAAGATGCTGCGCGAATTGATGAAGGGACTGCTTTTAACGCCTCTCTTGTCGCAACTATAATAATAGGAAGAATTAACAAAGCAAGGGTAAAGCTTCCAGCTAAAACGCTACTTCCTAGATCACTAATTCTAACAAATATTTCCAGACCTAATAATCCATATATAATTGAAGGGACTCCCGCTAAATTTGAAATGTTTATTTCTAAGATTTTTGTTAATTTATTTTTCTTGTTGTATTCTTCAAGGTAAATGCCAGCACATATGCCTATAGGAACAGCAATAATAAATGTAAATATGACTATCCATAATGATCCAGACCAGGCTGTTAAAACACCAGCCTTTTCAGCTTTTCTGGACGGTAGCGATGTTAAAAAGCTCCAATCAATTCTATTTAAGCCATCATAGAATATGTTTGCTATAAAAATCGCGAGAAGAATTAAACCGATGAAGCAGGCGAATACACCAACATACTTAAATATTGAGTCCTTTAGTCTATTTTTATCTCCACTATTCATATTCTTCTCTGAACTTTTCTCTAATCCAAAAACTTATATTATTTAATATAAAAGTAAATAAAAAAAGGGTAATTCCTGCCGCAAAAATTGTTCGATATTCTAACGAATCGTGTTGTACATCACCTAAACTGACTTGGACAATATATGCCGTTATTGTTTCAACAGGAACAAGTGGGTTTAACGTCAATCTTGGTTGCTGTCCTGCTGCTATTGCTACTATCATTGTTTCTCCAATTGCCCGTGAAAATGCTAGAATGACAGATACAATTATACCAGAGGAAGCTGCTGGAACCATTACCTTAAAAGAAGTCTGAAATTTAGTTGCTCCCATTCCATATGACGCATCTCGTAAAGACCTTGGTACAGCACTAAGAGCATCTTCACTTAAAGAACTAATGAAAGGAATTATCATAATACCCATCACTAAACCTGCTGATAATGAATTAAAACCAGCCATTTCAGGTATTAATTTTTGTAAAAATGGAGTAACTACCATTAGTGCAAAAAAGCCATATACAACCGTTGGTACCGCTGCTAATATTTCTAATAAAGGTTTAACAGTCTTTTTTAACTTTCTGGGAGCATACTCACTTAAATATACCGCAATTGTTAATCCAATAGGAAGCGACACACTTATTGCTATTATTGTAGTTAGGATTGTACCTGATATTAATGGTAAAATACCAAAGTGTTTGTTTGCAAAAAGTGGAGTCCACTGTGTGTCAGTCAAAAAATCTACAATAGAGACTTCTTTGAAAAATTCAAGGCTTTCGCTTAAAAGAACCCAAATAATTCCGATTGTTGTCAATATTGTGATAAGAGCGGTTGCTCTTAAAACAAACTCAATTATTTTTTCTTTAACTTTTTGCATTTTATAAAAAAGCAAAACTCGCATTTTTTTTTAATTAAATACGAATTTTGCAAACCAAACAATAAGATATTTGAAAATATCTTCTTTTTAAAACTAATCAGTTAGTTTTATTTCACGAATTCATTAAACTTCTTTATTTCTAAATCATATTCATCTTTAGTTAAAGGAATATAGCCTACATCAGCAACTAAATTTCCAGCATTTTTAAGATAAAATGAAATAAACTCTTTCACCTCCTCTCTATCCTTGGCACTATTATTAGCATAAATAAATATTGGTCTAGATAAAGGAGCATATGTGCCGTTGGAGACCGTTTCCATGCTTGGTAAAACAGGACCATTACCATTATCAACCCCAACTAGTTTCAACTTGTCTTTGTTTTCTTCATAGTATGCTAAGCCAAAAAAACCAAGCCCATATTTGTCTGTAGCTACTCCCTGAACCAAAACATGATCATCTTCGGATGCTGTATAATCTCCTCGAGTTCCAATTTTTTTTCCGCAGATTACTTCTGCAAAGTAGTCATATGTCCCTGAAGCAGTTCCAGGTCCAAATAGATGAATTTCCTCTTCAGGCCACCCATCTCTAATTTGGCTCCAATATTTTATGTTATTTTGAGCATCTGGATGCCAAATTTTATTAAGCTCTTCAACAGTTAAAAAATCTACCCAATCATTTTCAGGATTAGTGATTACCGCAAGGCCATCATATGCGACACTCAACTCTAAATATGAAATGTTATTTTCATCACACACTTTTGCTTCCTTATCTTTTATAGGTCTAGAAGCATTACTAATATTAGTTTCTCCTCTTGAAAACTTTTTAAAACCTCCTCCGGTTCCAGAAACCCCTACCGTGACACGAACATTTGGTTGCACTGTTCTGAACTCTTCTGCAACGGCTTCTGTTACAGGATATACTGTGCTAGAACCATCTATTTTAATGTCTCCAGACAAACCAGTTGAATTATTTTTATCTGTTGAATTTGAGGAACATCCAACTAGTAGTGCGGAAAACAGAAGAATGTTAAATAATGTTTTTTTCATAATATTTTTTTATTTTTTTAAGTTTATATTTGTCTTGCAAACATACTTTACAGAGATATAATTTGATGTAAAAAAAACTTTAAGCTTATGTTAAGTAATTATTAAGCTTTTATTTTTTTGTTTTTTAAAAGCAACAATTTGTTAGCTTTACAAAAAAAAGGTTGCAAATATGAAAATTTTAATTGTTGATGACGAAATAGATATTTTAGAATTCCTTTCATATAATCTAAGAAAAGAGGGGTTTAATATTTTAACAGCAAACAACGGGCTAAAAGGATTAGAAATAGCTAAAAAAGAAGAGCCAGACTTAATCATATTAGATGTAATGATGCCAGAAATGGATGGTATAGAGGCTTGCGAAAAAATAAGAGAAACCCCTAGTTTAGAAGACACATTGGTTTTGTTTTTAACAGCACGTGCTGAAGAATATTCAGAACTAGCTGGTTTTACTGCAGGAGCTGATGATTATATAACAAAGCCGATTAAACCTAAGCTACTAATTAGTAGGGTCAAGGCAATTTTAAAAAGAAAACGTAGGAAAGAATCTGTAAAAAAAATAACTTTAGGCGAAATTTTAATTGACAAGGAAAAGCATCAATTAACATATTCGGGTAAAAGCGTTTCTCTAGCTAGAAAAGAATTTAATTTACTTTTTCTTTTAATGTCTATTCCAGGTAAAGTTTTTTCTCGCGATGAAATTATTCAAAACGTTTGGGATGACGCTATTGTTGGAGACAGGACAATAGATGTGCACGTGAGAAAATTAAGAGAAAAAATAGGCAATCATCATATCATAACAATTAAAGGGGTTGGATATAAATTTGATTTATAATTTATATTTTAGCAAGCATGAAAATGAACACTCCGCTTAAGATATCTGTATTTTTAAGCGCCACAATAATTTTAGCTTCATACTTTCTGTTTACCACTCAAGAAAAAGAAGCGCTTTTAAAATTTACAGTGTTTTTCATCATTGTTTTTAGTGTAACGTTCTATGTTTTGAGAAATTTTTTTCATGAAAGAATAAAGCTGATTTATAAAAACATATATAAATTTAGGGGAACATCAAATATAAAAGAGTTAGATATTGAAAAGGCTGAAAAAGAAGCAGAAGAGTGGGCCGATGCTAAAGAAGAAGAGCTAAATGCATACAAAAAGGATGAAGATTACAGAAGAGAATTTCTTGGTAATGTTTCTCATGAGCTAAAAACCCCTATTTTTAATATTCAAGGATATGTACAAACACTTTTAGATGGAGGAGTAGAGGACAAAGACATTAACTATAAGTATTTAGAAAGAGCAAACAAAAGTGTTGATAGGATGATTAATATTGTTGAAGATTTAGAGGTAATATCTAGATTAGAAACGGAGCAGTCTGTTTTAGATATTCAAAAATTTAATATAGTAGGTCTCGTTAAAGAGGTTTTTGAATTAATGGAAATGCCGGCGAGTAAAATGAAAATAAAATTTGAACTCATTAATGAGTCTCAGACAAGTTTTGTCAAAGGAGACAAAGATAAAATTCAACAGGTATTTATAAATTTGATAAGTAATTCGATTAAGTATGGAAAAAAAGGAGGGAAGACAACAGTTCGCTTTTTTGATATGAATTCTAACATGTTGATTGAGGTCGCAGATAATGGGATTGGAATAAAAAAGCAGTCTTTAGATCGCTTATTTGAAAGGTTTTATAGAGTTGATAAAAATAGGTCTAGAGAAATTGGAGGAACAGGATTAGGGCTTGCAATCGTTAAACATATATTAGAGGGACACAATCAACAAATTAATGTTAGAAGCACAATAAATGTAGGATCAACATTTTCTTTTATTTTAGAAAAATAAACAAATGAATAATTACGCACTTAAAATATGGCTTTTTTTATCTTCTTTTGGGATAATGTTTGCTGTTTTGTCTTGGATACAAGATACCTTTTTAACAGAATGGCTACTTAGTTATAAAAAAGGTATTTTTGCTTTAATTACAGGCTTTATTATGTATGAATGTTTAGCAAAAAAGACTATTTCTAAATGATAAAAAAAATAACACTAATAATGTTGCTTTTTGTTGCAATAGATGTTTGTGGACAAGAAAAGTACACAATTAGTGGATATATTACAGATATTTCTAGTGGAGAAAGTATTGTTGGGGCAAATATATATTCAAATAATTTACAAACTGGAGTTATTTCAAATACTTATGGTTTTTATAGTTTAACACTTCCAAAAGGAGAACATGAGATAACATTTACATTTATTGGATATACTCCTCAAACTAAAAATATAAATTTAGTTGCAAATACAACTTATAATGTTGCTTTTGATATTGCTAATGTGAATATCAATGAAGTTAAAGTTATAGGAAAGGCTAACATCGTAGAGCAGACACAAACTTCTGTAATTGAAGTTCCTATTAATCAAATTAAAACTATACCTGCCCTTTTAGGAGAGGTAGATGTTTTAAAAGCAATACAGTTATTACCTGGTGTTCAGTCTAGTGAAGGGACTTCTGGCTTTTATGTTAGAGGGGGAGGTCCAGATCAAAATCTTATATTGCTAGATGGCGTCCCTGTCTACAATGCATCTCATATAGGGGGCCTTTTTTCTGTGTTTAATGCAGATGCAATAAAAACAGTACGACTGACAAAAGGAGGGTTTCCTGCTAGATTTGGAGGTAGACTTTCTTCAGTGCTACAGATAGATATGAGAGAGGGAAATAGCAAGAAGTATAATGTAGACGCAACACTTGGTTTAATATCTTCTAAACTAACTATAGAGGGCCCCATCATTAAAGAAAAAACCTCTTTTCTATTATCAGGAAGAAGAACGTATGCAGACTTATTGGTCAAGCCTTTTATGCCTTCAAACACAAAGCTAAAGCTCTATTTTTATGATTTAAATGCTAAAATTAACCATAAGATTTCAAAAAAAGATAGAATTTATTTAAGTGCTTATATGGGGAATGATGTTTTTGGTGTTGACTATTCTGGTACAGAAGGCGGAGAAAAGGGAAGCTCTTCCGATGAAAGTATAGATTTTGGTATAGGCTATGGAAACATAACAGCAACACTTAGGTGGAATCATTTATTTTCAGAAAAGCTTTTTAGTAACACAACACTAACCTACAGCAGATATGCATTTAGAAGAAATATTGCTGTTGCAGGTAGTCAGTCCTCTGTTTTTGGAAATGAAGCGTTTAACGTTGATTATGGTTATTTGTCTGGCATAGAAGATTGGGGAGGAAGAATTGATTTTGACTTTATGCCTAGCCCTAATCACGATATTAAATTTGGAACATCTTATACTTATCATCACTTTTTTCCTGGAGAAACAGATTTATTAATAGATTACGATTATCCTATACTAGACACAATAAACACGGACTTTTATTTAGACACAATGCTAAATTTTTCTGCCCCTACTAATGTGCACGAAATGTTTGTATATATTGAGGATAATGTTAAACTTAGCAGTAGATTAAAGGCTAATATAGGAGTACATTTAGGTTTTTATTCTCTAGCAAATACAGACGATATAACCACTAAAAATGGAATAGCTACATTTAACCCAAAATTTTCTGAAAAAATTACAGATATATCTTCATACACCTTTCAGCCTAGGATATCAGCACGTTATTTATTAAATGATAATTGGTCTCTTAAAGCATCGTATGCAGAGATGCAACAGAACATACATTTATTATCTAATTCATCAATAGGATTTCCAAGTGATATTTGGGTGCCGGCTGTAGATAATGTAAAGCCTCAAAAGTCAAAACAGTGGGCCCTAAGCGTTGCTACCGAGTTATTTCAAAATACATATGAAGTAAGTTTAGAGGGTTACTATAAAACAATGGAAGATTTGATTGCATACAAATCAGGCTATTCAACTCTTCAAAGTACAGAGTCTTGGGAAAACGCTGTTGAAACAGGAGGAGAGGGAGAATCATATGGTGCAGAATTTTTTCTTCAAAAGAAAAAAGGAAATACTACAGGATGGTTTGGATACACCCTTTCTTGGACCAATAGAAGATTTGACAATATAAACTTTGGAAACTGGTTTCCATATAAGTATGACAGAAGACATGACTTCTCTTTTGTAATTTCACATAAGTTTAATGAAAAGTGGGATGTTGGAGCAACCTGGGTTTATGGAACCGGAAACGCAATAACTTTTCCTCAAGGAGTTTATTTTGGAATGCCTAACAATGAACAGGAGTGGGGAGAAAAGCTAAACATTGACCTTGTAGAGTCATATGGAAGTAGAAATTCAACTAGGCTTCCTGCCTATCATAGGCTAGATATTGGTATTAATAAACATGCTAAGAAGAAAAATTGGAGCAGTACATGGTCATTTGGAGCGTATAATTTATATAATAGAAAAAATCCATTTTTTGCCTATTTAAATTATCAAAATAATCAAAGAGTAGCCACTCAGGTATCGTTGTTTCCTATAATTCCGTCGGTGTCATATAGAATAAAATTTTAAGTATGAAAAAAATAATTTACATGTATATTTGTTTAGTTCTGTTTTCTTGTGGAGAAATGGAGACTGTTGTAAACTTAGAGATTCCCCCACATGAATCAGTTTTAGTTTTAAATGCTAACTTTAACACGGACAACAATGTCCAGCTTAGCGTCTCTAATTCCGTTGGAGCATTTGATAATAGCGCACCTATATTTTTAACAGATGCTGAAGTTTTATTGTATAAAGAAAATGAGCAAATAGACGCTCTGACACCTGACCTAATTAACCCTACATATGTGTATTATAGAATGAATGATTATGGTTCAGATTCTGTTTTAATGTATTATTATAAAAGTAATATTACTCCACAACCAAATTCAAATTATAAAATAGTGGTTAATCATCCAAATTACAATTCGATACAGGCGGAAACGTTTATTCCAGATAGTTTAAACATATACAATGTTGAAGTAGATACCACATCAAATGAAAATATAATCGGCTTAAGGTTTAGTTTTGATGATGCTCCAAGCCAACAAAATTATTATCGTTTAAAGCTATTTTCTTCATGTACTAAGTCTTGGGTAAATGAGTATGGAGATTACGATGAATGGGATTTCAGTGGATATACAGAATTTGTCTCTAACGACCCTTCATTTCCGGCCGGTATTCCTTTCAATGGATATACGTTTGAAGGCAATAACGTAATTTTTACAGATGCACTATTTAATGGACAAAAAAAGACAATTGAATTAGACGTTATTACAGAAGAAATAAAGTATGCAGATTGCGATACGGTAATTATTGAGTTTTCAATCTTTAGCGATGATACATACAGCTATTACAGCTCTCTAGATGATCACAGAGAAAAGGGAGAGTTAAACATTTTTGGTGGAGAAGTTGTTCCGGTTTACTCGAACGTGGAAAATGGTTTGGGAGTTTTTATTTCTAGCAATTCACAAAAAATAAGGCTTAAGCCGTAGTTTTATTTTTCCACTTAAGATCATACATTAAATAAAGTAAAATTATAGTTCCAAAAGTATATATTGATATTGATGAGAGAAATAGCATTGTTTCTTTTCCTACCAACTCATAAATATTTAATCCAACAAGAGCACAAGAAAAAATCAGAGCAGACTTTTTAAACAAATTCATTTGATGGCTTTTTGAAATTAAATATAAAATTATTGGAAGTTCAAAAATGAAGGCATTATCATTTGTAAAAGCAATTAATGGAATTATGCTGATCAATACAATCATTTCACAAAGGCAGGCGAGGCGACAATCCCCTTTTTGAATAAATTTAAGAATCCCGATTCCAACAATTGACAATATTAATAATTGATAAATAAGCTTTATAGT
>MDSV01022469.1_pt1 | contig 27937 bp, 24 predicted proteins | sample 810851 | NCBI WGS metagenome assembly MDSV01 (sample SAMN05326640, study PRJNA326480) | marine metagenome | isolation source: seawater | place: Atlantic Ocean: North East | collected 2012 | reverse complement strand
GATTTCTCAAATTCAAATCCATTTCCAACTGCTCAAGGTATAAATATCCCCAGGAACAGTGACAACCTTAAAGATTATTTTTCATCCTAAATAAAAAATTTAAAAAACTTGATATTAAGATTTTAAAATTATGAATTAAGTCTTTTAAATCAGAAAATAAAATTTAGGACTAAATATTTTCAAAAAGTTAACTTATTCAAGAAGTTAACTTATCAAAAGTTTTTCTTATTTTTGGTTTCTGTAAGCTTCTTTTTTTAAATAAGGTATCTATTAAAAAAACAAAATACAAATAGAATTCGATTAATTCATTATTTAATAAAGTATCAGATTGAATTAAATTTAATCTAAGTGCAATAGAACGCAGTATTATGTTTGCGATATAGACTAAGAAAAAAAAGCTATATTTCTTTTCTAAAAAAAGAGGTTTGATCTTTTTTAATATTTTTAAAAAGCCTCCAAACCCAATAAATAACGTTCCGATTATCAAGAAAAATACGTAATAACTTAAACTAAATTGATAGTTGAATATTGGAATTTGAAAGTTATCTAATATTAGTTTTCTACCAACAAGTGAATTATGAATATTTAGTTGATTAACTGAGTTATATTTGGTAAATTCAAATTTTCCCATTGTTAAGAAACTTATTTCTTCATATAAAAGGAAAATCAATAAAATCACTCTAAAAAAAAAGGACAAGAGATTGTATTTTCTTAAAAATAATTTTCTTATCTTAATTGTTTCATAAATCGAAAAACATAGTAAAGCTGCCTGACCAACTTCGAGTATATTCAACTCGCTATATGGATACAGGGAATATTTAAAAACACCAAAAGATAATAATTGCTCCCCATTATCTCCAATTGGATAAGAAAGTATTGCTATTACAAAAAATAAAATAATCAAAATATACTGACTCTTTGAAAAGTTCATATTTAAATATTTTTGAATGTAAATCTTTTTATTACTTTAACCTTCAAATCAATAATAATTAATAAAAGATCTTTAAGCGTTTTAAAATTTTTTTAAACTCAAAATATTTTTTAAGAACTACTTATCTTATGAAATAAGTTTTTTTAATTTAACTATTATTCCTTTTTTTATATTTAGATCTTAAAGAAAATGATTAACTAGATAAATAGAAATTTTAATTTTTTATTTTATTTTTTTATTCTTTTGTTAAAAAAGCAGAATATTATGTAAAATTAAAAAATAAGATAAAAAAGAAATTGTCTAAAAAAAAAAGAAATGCCATAATATTAACTGGTTTTTTGAGAAATTATGAAGAAACAGTCAATGATTTAAAAAAAAATTTAAGAACATCTGATGATATAGATTTATTTATCGCTACTTGGAATTTTTTAGGTATAAAGAAAATAAATAAAAAAGAAATAATTCTCTCTGATGGATCTAAAAGAATAGTTTCTATCAAAGATAAATTAGATGAAAGTAAAGTTAAATTAGTAAAAGTAAAAGATTTATATAAACCTACCGCTATTAGGATATTTGACTTAGATCTTTTTGAGGAGTCTATTATCTCGTATGCAAAAATAGTAGAATCCTCAAATCTAATAGATATAAAAGCAAAAATAAAACCAAAAAATTATTTAACTTTAATGAGAAGATATTGTATATTTTTCATGAATTACCAAGGTTGGAAATTAATGGAAGAACACTCTAGTTTAAATAATATTAAATATTCAAAAGTAATTAAAATAAGGGCTGACTTTGAGAGAGGCGGTTATTATCCAAAAATTAATTGGAGCAAAAGAATACCAAAAGATACTATTTTTATAGGTGATTGGAATTTACAACAATATTCAAAACTAGATCCTCGAATAAATTTTGATTTTCAAGATCATTTTGCTATGGGGGAACTAAAAAATATGAGTTATTACTTTAATATATTTAATAATTTGCATAAGCTATCAAAAGAATTCAGGTACAAACCAAAAATGTGGCATGCAGAATATTGCCTATCTTTATGGCTTATGAAAAACAATATAAATTGTAAAATTTTAAAAAGAAATAGTTTAGAAAAAGGTAGGTTTGATTACCTTGAGATAGGATCCTCATGTTTTAAAACCCTTGCAGAGGTTTATAGAGATAATGATGATATAAAAGGACTCACCGTAGAACCAGTAGCTCTTTACTTGGAAAGAATAAAAGAATTTTGTAAGTATTCTAAAAATAAATATTTTTATAATGGAGCTATTACGGAAGTGGAAAAAAAAGAAATTGATTTCTTTTTTATTGATCCAAAGAAAATTAAAAATTGGGTTAGTGCAGGAGTAATGGGATTAGGTTGTACTTCTGAAAGTGAACTAAAATCAACAATTAAAAATGTACCAGAATTTATGATAAATGAAAGTATGATTAAACAAACAATTGTAAAATCATTATCATTCAAGAAATTAATTGAGAAATATAAAATTGATTCAATAGGATTTCTTAAAGTTGATACTGAAGGAGAGGATTACAACATTTTGATGAGTTTTATTAATTCTGATATTAAATGTGATGCTATCCAATTTGAAGCGAAACCTTTTATGAGTGACTTACAAATAAAAACAATAATATCTCAATTAAAGAAAAAAAACTATATATGCAAGGATCTAGAAAATAACAAAAGGAATTTTTATTGTGCCAAACAAAATATAGTTTTTGATAAATATTTAAATCTGCCTTATGAAAACAAAAATAAATGGATGGATAGAATAAATAATCGAAATATGTTCTCTCAAAAATTAATTTCTCAAATAAAAAATAAAAAATTATTTATAAAAAAAATACTTTTAAAATTAAAAAAAAATTAATTACTATTTTTGGTTTTTTCAAGAATTATCTCCCAATTCATTAAATCAAAATTATTTTGAATAGATCTATTCTCAACTAAACTACAAAATTTAAAAAAGCCGATAATTACTTTAGGATCATTAATCATATTTTCAGAATAAGGGTCGCCATCAATCCCTTTTTGAATATGAATAATAATATGACCTCCAATTTTGCAAATCCTTTCCATTTCTGAACAAAATTTTTCAGGGTATAGGGAGTGGTCAATAATATTAGTAAATATAAGTTCAATGTTATTTTCATCTTTTTTAATATTGTGGATATCGCCCTCAATTGTGTAAGGAGGAAAAGGAACTAAATCAATTCCCTTTGCATCTATTCCCAAATCAATAAGAGCCTTTACTTCTTGGCCTGTTCTTGAACCTAGACATAAAGCATTTTTTTTCTTAAATACGTATTTTTTATTTCTCTTGAAAATTTCTGAAAATCCATAATATTTTATATTCCATTCATCCTCAAGCCAAATTTTAATCTTTTTGGGATTAGTAGTTTTATTTTTTTGATGCTTTAAATAATCAGAATAATTATTATAGTTATTTAAATAAATAATTTTTTTATTTTCTAAAAAGGCCTTGAAAAGTAATTTATACCTTAAAAACTTTTTTTTTAATTTTTTAAAAAACCTTAAAATATCCAAAATTAATTTTTTTTAGTTCTTTGTTTATTAAATCAAATCCTTTGCTAATTTGACATATTCCTTTGCCATTATATTAATATCATATGATTTTTTATCTTTTCTTATTTTTTTTATAAAATTAACGTTACTGATTTTTTCCCTAAACATTTTAGTTGGAAAAGGTGAGGCCTTTGCAAAATTAATACCCTCTAAATCATGCGTCAGATTACTTGGAAATTCTTCAATAATTAATCCATTTTTACCAACAATTTCAGGGGTACCTCCATAATTGGAACAAATCACTGGTATCCCATCATGAATCGCTGCAACTACAATATTAGGGCACCAATCATATCTGTCAAAATGTATTAAACCAATAGAATTAGATATTATTCTTCGAGCCATATCCGGATTAATCATTCCAAGATAAATTATCTTTTCATTTTTATATTTCAGATTATCTGGGACGTTTGATAACACAACTAGATTCCCTAAATCAAATTTATCAAATTCTTTAGTTATTTGATAAATTCTTTTTCTATTAGAAAATCTGCCTGCTACTGTAAAAAAACCATCTTTAAATTGTAATTTTAATTTTTCAAGAATATTTATCAATCTTGAATCTTCATTTAACATTTCACTTACGCCATTATAAATTATATTCCCAGTTGGCAATGAATCATACATATTATTGAAGCAATTTTGAGAAAATTTGCTTTGATAAACAATTGACGATCCTTTATTAATAATATTAATTAGTTTTGATCTTACTTTTTCTACATAAATCCCCTCTGAATCTATTCCAACACCATCCAATCTTACTATTACTCTATTTTTTTGCTTCGGTTGAAAATTTTCCCAAATAGAAGAATGAAATCCTGCATTTAAAATATGTATATCTGAATTTAAAAAATTAAAAGTGGTATTAGATAAATTACTTCTTTCAATAGCAATTATTAAATCGCTTACTGCTTTTTTAGGCCCAGAAGTACCTTTGGAAAAAAAAGGAATTTTATTATTAAAGCTACTTTTTGAAAAATAACTACTATAAATTTTACTAAATCTAGAATGTATATAAGTTCTGGCATCAAATGAAATATTCATAAAATATTTAAACTAATATTAAAACTACATAATAATGTCTTACAAATAATTTTATAAAAAAATATCATAATCTTGGCAAAAGATGTAAAAAAGAAATTATTATTACTATTTTTAAATTTAATAAATTTATAAAATAAAAATTTATTTTTAAATTCTTATTTTCTAATAATATTTAAGCTAAAATAATAATTAAAGAATACATTAAATTTTTTAATGCTAACGAAGTTAAATAAAATAAAGACATATTTTTATTCAAAAAAAATTTACCATAAGTTGAAATCCTTTTTATTGTCCAAAGTTTCAAATTTTTTAAGAAAATACTATATTCTCAATAAAAAAAGAAAAAATATATTGCATCCTGCAAATAAAGAAGATAAAGGATATTTATATACGGCTTTTGGGGAAAACTTCTACAAAGAATGTGTAAACTCAGCAAAAATACTTAAAAGATCAACGAATTTACCAATTCATCTAATTACAGATCAAAAAACAATATTAGAAGAAGAAAAATTATTATTTTTTTCAATAAGCTATATGCCTAATTTACATGTGCGCTCAAAAGTTGATTACATATCACTTAGCCCTTTTGAGAAAACAATATACTTAGACACGGACATAATAGTTGTTAAGGGGATTGATGAATTATTCGAACTTTTAGATAATTTTGATATTTTAGCTACCTTAGATACAGCTAGAAAAAGAGATAATATCTCTCAACAAATTGAAGAATACAGAAAAATTCCTTATTCATTCGGAGAAGTTAATTCAGGCTTACTATGCTTCAATAAGTATGCAAAAGAAAATATTATAAAAAATTGGCCAAAAATTTTTTATAAATATATAAGAGAATCTGGGGGTTGGGATCAGCCTTCACTCAGAGTTTTATTATGGAAATTTAAAGCTTCTTTATATATTCTGCCTCCAGAATTTAATATAAGATCTAAAAAATTACTAGAAAAAGTCAAACAGAATAAACATATTTTTGGACAATCACATATGTCCCCAAGAATCTATCATATGCATTTGTATGATGAAATATATAAAGGTGATATAAAAAAAGTACTTACTCCTGATCAAATAATTACCAAAGCACAAGAAAAAGCATATGAAATTAATTACTAAAACATTGAAGAAAGATTTATTTTTGTGATATTAAGAAAATAGATGAATTAATATTTTTATAAGATGCTTCAATATAATCAAAAAAATATTTTAAATAAAGATAAATTGAAAATTATCTTTTTTGGGAATATAAACTTGTGCAATGGTTCTGATCGTATTTTTTGTCATACATTTTCAAATCATTTAAATAAGCAGGTACTTTGTTCCTCTAAGCTTATTGAAAATTTTTCAGAAAATATAAACTTTGATATCGCAATTTTCAAAAAAGATTACCCTATTTATAAGCTGAAAGATATTAATTTCAAAAAGAAAAATTTCTTAATTGGAATAATAAATCCAAGTGATAAAATTGATGGTATAAGATCAATGAAAATTGCAGATTTTGCTATCGTAGGCTCAATAGAAGAAAAAGCTTATTATTCAAAATATATAAAATGTTTTGTATATCCGCTAATAGAGGATATTGATAAAACAATAATAAAGAGTTATGAAACAAGGCCTAAAAAACTTATTTGTTATCATGGTAATAAACAACATCTAGACTATATTAATATAAATATTGAGAATGCTATTTTAAAGCTTGTTAAAGAAGGATATAAATTTAAAGCAGTTTATGATTACAAAAAATTGGGTAAATGTAAAAAAAGATTTATTACAGATCATGTCCAATGGGAAAAAGAAACATGGTTGGAAGAGATTTCAAATTCGACAGTAGGAATTTGTCCTTCAACTCATTACACAGGATTTATTAGGAATAAAATTGCTAAATTTATTATTAGAAAAAGAATAATCAGAAATGATTATCTTTTACAATTCAAGAATACTTCTAATGCATCAAGAGCATTTATTTTTCATCAACTGAAAATACCTGTTGTTGCAGAAATCGGGGGTTCGTTTCATCATTTATTAGGAGATGAACAATCAGGCTATATTTGTTACTCTGAAAAATCATGGTATGAAAGTATTGCAAGATTATGTAATGACAAAAATTTAAATCAAGAATTTTCGGAAAAAGCCTTTTCTTTAATGCAAACTCATTATGATGCAGATGTTTGGTGTAAAAGATTTATCAACGATATAAATTATTGGATAATAAATGAGTATAAAAAAGAATAAAAGTTTTTTTGAAAAACTAAACTCAGTGCTTATTTAAGGCCTTAAAACATTATCTTTTTTTTCAAGAATTCCCTTTATATCAAATATAAATCCTTTTTTATTTAAAATATTTTCATAATGCTTTAAAGATATTTTTTTAAATTGCTTATGGGCAACAGCAATAACCAAAACATCATAATTCCTATTAATGGGAAATTCAGAAACTAAATCTTCATTTGCTAATCCCTCTAAATTTGCGTAGTCCGCAACAGGATCAAACAGATTCACATCAAAACCCTGATTTTTAGCTCTAATAATAAAATCAATAGCCTTACTATTTCTGATATCTGGACAGTCTTCTTTAAAACTACAACCTAAAACTAACATTCTTGAACTTTGAATATTAATTTTACGCTTATACATATGATCAGTAATTTTTTCTAAAAAGAATCTGGACATATTTTCATTAACTTTTCTTCCTGATAAAATCATTTCAGGTTTATAACCCTCTTTCTCAATCTTCCATGTTAGATAATAAGGGTCTACCCCAATACAATGTCCTCCAACAAAACCGGGACGAAAATTTAAAAAATTCCATTTTGTGGAAGCTGCATCTAAAACATCTAAAGTATCAATCTTTAATTTACTAAAAATAATCGAAAGTTCATTAACCAAAGCTATATTTAAATCCCTTTGTGTATTCTCAATAACTTTTGCTGCTTCTGCAACTTTAATACTTTGTGCAGAGTAAGTACCAGCTACAATAATCGATTTATAGAGATTATCTATCCAAGTAGCACATGACGAATTGCAGCCACTAGTTATTTTTATAATTTCCCTTAGTTTTTTTGTATTTTCTCCAGGATTAATCCTTTCTGGACTGTAACCACATAGAAAGTCTTCTTTATAAACCAATCCTGAAACTTTTTCTATTAGAGGCGCACATATTTCCTCAGTAGCTCCAGGGAAAACAGTACTTTCATAAATTATTATGGGAAGAAACTGTGATTTTCTTTTTTTTAAAGCTTCACCGATTAAACATGACGCTTTATTTAAAAAATCTAAATTAGGTTTTTTAATTTCATCTACAGGAGTGGGAACGGTAACTATAAAGACATCTGAGTTTATTATTTTATTTGGATCATTGGTATAAGAAATGTTTTTTATATTTTTTAAATCCTCTAAATCAGTTTCACCTGTTTTATCAAGATTATTCTCAAGTTCTTTTATTCTAGATAATTTGACATCAAAACCAATCACCTTTCTATTTAAACTCTTTCCCGAAAAACTACATTTTTTTCTTTTAGCAAATTCTAATGCAAGAGGTAAACCTACATACCCCAAACCGATAATAGCTATCTTACAACTTTTAAAATTAGGATAACGCATAAAAAATCTAATTACTTCAAAATCATTGATTATAAAATTCTAAATACCAATCAACAAATTTCTTAACCCCTTCTTTAATAGAGGTATTAGGTTTAAAGTTAATCCAAGATTCTAAAGCTTCTGTGTCTGCATAAGTTTTTTTAACATCCCCCATTTGCATAGGTAAAAAATTAATTTTTGCTTTAATATTTAAGCATTCTTCAATTGCTGCTATATATTCCATTAATTTTGTTGGTTTAGAATTGCCAATATTAAAAATTCTATGAGGTGCCCAACTTGTCGCTAAATTTGGATTAACTTTATCAAAAAACTGATCTGATAATGCTGGTTTTTGAATTAACTTGTAAATACTTTCAACTACATCACTTATATATGTAAAATCTCGCATCATTTCACCGTTATTAAAAACATCTATTGGCTTGCCTTGAATAATCGCTTTTGTAAATAAAAATAATGCCATATCAGGTCGCCCCCATGGCCCATAAACCGTAAAAAACCTTAGGCCTGTAGAGGGCAAATTATAGAGATTACTATATGTATGAGCAATAAGTTCATTTGCTCTTTTTGTTGCTGCATAAAGACTAATAGGATGACCTACTGGATCAGTTTCCTTAAAGGGCATTTTTGTATTTCCACCGTAAACAGAGCTGCTACTAGCGTAAAGAAAATTTTTTACCTCATTTTTTTTAGAAAGCTCAATTAAATTTTCAAAACCCACAATATTTGATTGAATATAAGCAAACGGATTTTCTAGAGAGTATCTAACTCCTGCTTGAGCCGCAAGATTAATTACGCAATAAGGATTATATTCATTGAATACTTTCTCTAAAGAATCAAGAGACTCTAATGACCCATTTACAAAGTTAAAATCAAAATTATATTTTTGCTTTGCTAATAATAATTCTTGTAACCTAGCTTCCTTTAGATTTTTATCATAATAATCATTTAAATTGTCATAACCAATTATAGAAAAGCCCTCTTTTAAAAGTCTTAAACTTAAATGAAAACCTATAAATCCCGCTGAACCTGTTACTAGAATTCTCATAAATATTTTATCTACTTAATACTTTTCTTTAATTACTTTAAATCCTCAAAGCCATTTTTTAAAATTATTAGAACTTTTAAGACTAAAGTTTTAATAAATGACAATTTAAAATTTAATTTTTGGACTTTGTTGCGATAGCATAACCTCTTTTTAGGGTGAAATTAATTCTCTCGACTTTATATGGGAAATTATCCTCTATGAATTCTAATGCTTTACAGACTCCAGGAAATAAGTCTTTTGTCACATCATCAAACACTACAATATCTCCTACTTCTTGTCTTTTAGATACAAATTCAAATTCTCTTAAAACATCTTTTCTAGTATGTTGCGCATCAAGAAATGCAAAGTTAATCCTTCCAAGTCCTAACCTAGAAAGAACATCATTTGTCCATCCTTGAATAAAAATAATCTTTTGTAATTCATTATCCCATTTATTTAAAAGTTGCAATCTAGATTTTGGCCCTTCGTTATCATCAATACAATTCCAATAGATTTCCTTTTCGTGAGATATAGAATCTATTGTTGTTAACACACCATCACAATCATAATCATTTAAAGCCTTTGCCATGCAAAGGGAAGAGAAACCTCTAGCAGTGCCAGTTTCAAGAATAATTAGAGGTTTATTAATAGATTGATTAATTTTAATATCATTAATATATTTTGAAACCAAAGAATAAAGTAATCTTCCATGAAAAAAATTTAATTCTTCTTTCTTTATTACTATCTGGGTATGAAGAGCTAAATCATTCAACCATTCTTTATTAATCTCAAAGCCACATTTCTTTTCAAAATCGATAACTTTTTTATCATCTTGATTTATAGCTTTCTTATATAATTCAAAATACTTTTCTTTTTTAGCCTTAATTTTCTTTCCAAAAGGATGTTCTGGAAGAGGCTTTGTTAAGAAAGATAATTTATATAAACTTTCTAATGAGCTTTTTAAATATTTATTAATTTGCAAAAAAATTTATTAAACCTTATTTAATTTAAAAAAAATATATCTAGATTTATATATTTTGCAATAAAAAAAAATATTTTAGTAAAATTCAAATTATAAAAAAAGTATGAACCCCAGTTACCATTAATGTATTATTAAGGAATAGATTATTGAAAAAAATATTTCTCAAAAATGAATAATAGAAAACTTATTATAAATATAACAATTAGTTTTTTCTCAATTTTTTTAGCAATATTTTTTTCAGAAATATTTGGTAAAAGAATTGGTTTAGGTAATCCCTTACTTTACGATTCTGATCCATTAGTTGGATATAGATTAAAGCCAAACCAATCAAAACTCAGAAGAGGAAAATCATTAGTATCAACAGATGCTGAAGGTTTTAGAGTAGATCCAAGTAATGATTTAAAATTAAATAAGAAATTTTTAGTATTTGTAGGCGATAGTGTTACCTATGGAGGATCTTATATTGATAATACTGAATTGTTTTCAACTAAATTTTGTGAATTATTGAATGAAAAATTTTATTGCTTAAATAATGGCCTGAATGCATGGGGAGTTTTAAATATGGGAAGATTTATAGCAAACTTTAAATTATATTCAAAAAGAAAACCTTATTATTTTATTTTAGTTATTTTACCGGGTGATGAGAGAAGAAATATAAAATCATTTAGTGATACGCCATTTTGGGATTTCCCTCCTAGAGAACCATCTGCAATAAATGAAATAGTAAGATTTATTAACCAGAAATATTTCTTACCAAGTTTAAAAAATTTTAAAAAAAATCAATCCAATAATTTATCTTATTTCAATAAAGATAAAATGTTAGAAACGCAAAGAAATATAGTCTGGAATGAGTTAAAAATACAATTAAAAAAATCAGAATATCCAATTAATATTATCATCACTCCACCAAAGAAATGGTTTGATGATAAGGAGCAATTAAAAGAAGTCAAAAAATATGATCAACTTCTTAAAGAAATTTCTAACCTAAAAATTATTACAAAAACTTGTAATCTTTATGATTATATTCTTCCTGAATATGAAAAAGATTTATATGTTGATGGGGTGCACTTAAGTAAAAAAGGACATAAAATTTGGGCTAATAAATTAAAAGAATGTTTATATTAACAATAAAAATAGTACTGGGATAATGATGAAATTTTTCAAAAACAATAAATCTATTTTTTTATACTTTATAACAATCATTTCCTCTTCATCATTCATCCTATCAATTTATAATTATAGAATTACTAGAAATAAAGGTAATATAGATCCTGGCTTTATGCAGGCTTCGACATTTGATAATGATGAGTCATTATGTAAAGCAGGATCTGAAGATATTTCTTGTATAAAAAAAATCTTTAATGATTTCAAGTTAGGTAAAAGGAATATTCTTTTTTTTGGCAATTCTCAAACAGGAGCAGTTAACGACCATTATGAGAGCGCTAAAAGTTTTGTATCTCTTTTACAAAAAGACTTTTTTGAATTAAATAAACAAATAAATATAAAAGGCATATGGTTCCCAAATGCAAATATCGTTGAATTTGAAAAAATTAATTTATTATTGGATAAATGTAATATTAATGTTGAAATACTTATCATCCCAGTTTTTCTTGATGATACAAGAAATGAAAGAGTTAGAAGTGAGATAAATCAATATGATAAAAGTCATTGTTTTATCCTTAATAAAACTAAAGAAATAGAAAATTCAAAATATAGTAATCTAGAAATTACAAATAAGAAAATTAAATCAAACCTTTTGATATTTAGCTTACTTAGTAATATGAATAAAAATTTTCGATTAGATATTTACAGATTAAGAAATTTTATATTCAACATAAAGCCAGAATCAGTAAGAAATATTAGAGAAGTATCATATAAAACAAATATGAACGCCTTGAGAAATATAATAAGTTTAAGAAAAGAAAATAAAAACAAAACCATCATTTATATTCCTCCTTTACTACACTTTGAGAGCAAAAAAGAAATTCCATATGATATTAAAGAATATAGAAAATTCAAATCCGATCTTAAATATTTATGTAACAAAAATCATTGCAGTTTTTTTAATCTAGAAACTTTAGTACCTGATAAATTATGGGGACAAAAAAGTAGTACTAGTTTTTTGAGAGGTAAAAAAGAACTTGATTTTATGCATTTCAAACCAGATGGACATATTATTATGTCTAAAGAATTTTTAGACATATTGGCTAATTTTAATACTTACTAAAATTATAAATAATGTTTTTTCATTCAATTACATCTTTAATAATTTTTCTACCAATAATATTTCTTAGTTACCCAATAATAAAAAAAATAAACAGAAATATTGCAAATAAATATTTGCTTTTATTTTCTCTAATATTTTATTCATTTGATACTCCCTGGTTCATCATACCTTTATTGATAAGCGCTATAAGCGATTATTTTGTATCAAGAGAATTAATAGAGAATAAAAATGAAATAAATTCATACCGAATTTTTTTACTATTAATAAGTATATTTATAAATATTGGATTACTTATTATATTTAAATACCAGGATTTTATTTCTAATATTTTAGGATTACTTGGAAATAATTTATCTGTTATTTATGGTAGGAATATAATTTTACCTGCAGGTATAAGTTTTTATACTTTTCAGACTTTATCTTTTACTATTGATTCCTTTAAAAGAGAGATAAAAAAAATACCTAGTTTTTCAGATTATTTACTTTATGTTAGTTATTTCCCTCAATTAGTAGCTGGCCCAATATTAAGACCAAGTGAATTTTTTAACAAGAATTCGAAGCCAAAATTAATCAATAATTATATTGATATAAGAAATGGATTTAATAGAATTTGCTACGGTCTATTTCTTAAACTTTGCTTAGCTGATGAATTAGCAAATTTAAATGATATCGCTTTTGAAACTAACTATTTTGATTTAGGGTTTTTTGATACTTGGACTATGGCATTCGGATTTGGTTTGCAAATTTATTTTGATTTCAGTGCATATTCTCATATGGCTATCGGTGTATCAAAAATAATAGGTTTAGATATTAAAGAAAATTTTATTTTTCCATATTCATCAATATCTGCAACAGAGTTTTGGAGAAAATGGCATATCTCTCTCTCTAAATGGGTTGGAGATTATCTATATTCTTTTTTAAATAAAATACTCCCTTTGTATTTTATGGGTTCAATTCCTTTATTAATTACATGGAGCTTAATGGGTTTATGGCATGGTTCTTCCTTAAGATTTGCAATATGGGGAACTCTTAATGGAATTTTAATTCTTATTCATAGAATAATTAAAAATATTGATTTCAAATTACTAAAAATTATTATCAATAATAAATTCATTTCTTGGTTAATAACCTTATTTTCATTAATGTCAACATGGATATACTTTAGATCTGCAAGTTGGGAACAAGCAAATCATCTATATTCAAATCTTTTAAGAATTGATAAAACATCTCTAGGTTTTCAAGAAAACTATTATTTAATAGTATTTATATTTTCTATTTTTACCTTTTCATTTGGCTTTATTTATAACTCAAAATATTTTAATTACATATCAAATAATATCTTTATTAATTTTTTAGGAACTATACTAGCCTTAAGCTTTGCTTTGATATTTATTAATACACAGAACTCTTTTATTTATTTTCAGTTTTAATTAAATTTTATTATTTAAAAATCTATAATTTAAAATAAATTAAAATTTGATAATATTATTTACATAAATTACAATCTTTGATAAAACTCTTTTAATTTAACAAGTAATTTATTTCGACCTTTTAATCTTGTAATAATAAGATCCCGATAATTTTGCACTAATTCAGACTTTAATTGGACAAAAATATTATCATAAGAATTTCTATATAGCCATAGAAATTCTTTTAATTCATTAGCGTCTTTTATCCCAATATTATCGATATATTTAGATGGTATTTTAAGTAAATTTCTATAATTAAAATTATTATTTAAAGGGATAATTAAACGGGCAAAGTTACCAATAAGTAAATCATCAAATATATTAAATTTTATTGCCTTAATTAAACTTTTTCTAGGAGCATGTAATATGAATTTTTGACTATTTTTTAATTTAGATTGTTTAATATCAGATTCTATTATTTTGGACCCAACTTTAATTAAAAAAGAATTATTTGAAATCTTTTCAATAGTATTTAAATAATCCTTTACTAATTTAGATTCATCACTTTTTAAGTTTTGACTCCAATCATCTCCAAATTTTGAAGGCTCTTTAATTTCTATATTATTAACTTCAGGATAAGTAGAGTTAATCTTTTGAAAGCCATCTTCATTTATTAGTAAAGAAGAAAACTCTTCAAAATAACCTATTTTTTCATTCCAACCTCTTTTTAAATCTGATCTAGGAGTAGTATATTTATTTGCCCATAATGAGTCTGATCTTACATATTTGTGAAAAGAGCTGAAATGCATAGCATGGGTACAATTAATTTTTTCAGCTTGTACTGTCAATAATAATCCAGGGGCAGGTTTTGCAGAGGCAATAGGTTCTATAAAGTTATTTCGCTGATCAAAGATATTTATCATATCGGCATCTCCATAACCTGCTAATTTCAATAAAAGCGAGTTTTTACTTTTTGATATTTCCTTTTTTAAAAAATTCTTAGAAGGATCACAAAATGTGTCATTTAGATTAACAATAAGATTATTCTTGCATTTAATTATCAATCCAGAATCAACAGTATTTAGAATAGGGAACGTAGCTAATTCTATATCTTCTTCTAAGGTAATATATTTTCGTGAAGGTAAAATAGTAACATCCAAACCTGCATTTTTTAAATCATTAGCCATTCGATTTGAATGTTGATAAGTTAATAAAATTTTCTTTTCTCTTGCTTTTATTTTTAATAAACTTCTTAAATTTAGATGATCAGGATGGAAGTGAGAAATCCATATATAAGGAACTTTCTCAAGCAGATTCATATGAAAATCAGGAATCTTGTACGTTGTTGCCCATGAACCAAAATATGCCGTATGGTGATGTAACCATGGATCTGTAGCTAATATTGGCTTATTGTTTTTTTCAACAATTAGAGTTGCATTACCACATGTATGCAATTTAATTTGTGAGGTGAGTTTCAAGAAAACTAGTTAGTTCCGTTTAAATGCTATGCATTTTAGTATTTGGGGTATTATAAAACTAATTTATATAAATATGCTGGCTAATTTAATTAAAACAAAAATAAAAATTAACTCAATAGAATTTGGACAAATTTGTTTCTATATAGGCACTGGATTGTTAGCTACTACGAACTTCCTTGCTGGGATTTTTTATTTAATATCTCTGGCAATAAGCTTGATAAAGAAAAATAACATTTTCAAAAAAGATATATATAATTATCTATTAATCATTTGTTCTACAATTTTAATAATAAGTTCTATAAAAATCTCAACAACCTTAGTTAATAGTCCAGTTTATATAGTTTTAAAAGAACAATCTTGGAATCCATCTGCTTTATGGATAAGCCTTTTTAATTGGATACCACTCTTTTTAGCTTTCTCTGGTTTTCAAATATACTTAAATAACGAATCTAAAAGGCTAAATTTTGCTAAATGTCTTTTTGTAGGTCTTATACCAGTTATTTTAAGTATTTTTTTGCAAAAGCTTGGAATATATGGGCCATTTAAATATTTTTATGGTTTAGTTGTTTTTTATCTAAAACCAATTGAAGGTTTGGGAGGTTTTGCAGGTTTATTTAGTAATCCAAATTATGCTGGGCTTTGGTTATCATCATCATTACCTTTTTGTTTTTTATTATTAAAATCTAATAAGTATAAAAAAATAAACTTTAGCTTAGTTACCGCTTTAATAATTTTAACAATCTATTGTATACTTTTAACAAATTCAAGAAACTCATTAATAGGAATTATCATCGCCTCAGTGCTAATGATAAGTGCAAAATTCATAATTATTTCTTTATTGATTTTTGGATTTATATATTTTTTAATTTCTGGATTGAATACTCTTCCTTTTTTAGGATCATTTGGTTTCCAAGAGTTTCTACCTGATACAATTTTCAAGAAACTTTTAGAAACTAATTACTTAAGTAAATTTCAATTTCCACGATTAGATATATGGGGGCGAGCAATTAATATGATTTATGAGAGACCTTTTTGGGGGTGGGGTGCAGCTACATTCCCAATTCTTTATATGTTAAGAGGAGGTATTGAGAAAGCTCGGCATACGCATAATATGGCTTTAGAAATAGCTCAAACGAATGGCATACCAGCAGCAATAATTCTTATCTTTTTTGTTTCTTATCTTTTTATAAAATCATGGAAAATTATTTTTATAAAAAAGCAAAGATCAGAATCAAATATTAATAAAGCTTGGATATCTTCACTCCTGATAATTATTATAAGTCATTTAAGTGATCTAACTTATTATGATGGGAGGGTAAGTATTTTAATTTGGATTTTACTAGCAGGCTTAAAATGTATTTTGGAAGAAGAAGAAAAAAATAAATCTAAGTTCAATAATTTAATTTAATTAATCAAATCTAACTATCAGAATAATGATTAAAGAATTAATATCAAGTTACTTTGGATTTTTTAAACAAACAAGTAAGGAATCTTTAATAGCAATTTTTGCAGGAATATTTGGAGCAATATCAGAAACTATTGCCATATATTATTTGTCAGGAATAATTAGAAATTTAGAATATTTAAAAATAAGTGAAGATATAGTAAATGATGGAACTAATTTAACTAAAGGACTTATTATTTTTCTTGTTTTTTCAATAATATCATCCATTATTTTTTTTATATCGAATAAATATTTAGTTATTTGCAAATCCAAATTAGAGAGGATTATCAGAAAAGAAATTACTCAAAGGACACTCGAACTAGATTGGCCATATTTTATTAAACTTGATCAGGGTGAAATATCAAAAACAATCATCACAGAAGGAGAGCAAATATCTATTGGCTTCATGTATTTCCTTTCTGCGATAATTTTCTTTTTAATAAGTTCAACTTATTTTGTAATTTGTTTATTTCTTGTAAAAAATACTTTAATCATATTAATTTTTTACGCTTTTATAGCTTATAGAATTTATAAACATTATTCAAAAGAGGCTAATCGACTTGGAAAAAATCTTTCATTAATAACTTCAAATATAGGTAAATCTTCTTCTGCAATTTTTAACAACCTTAAATATATAAGATCTAATGGCAAAGAGCTTATTGCAATTGAAGATTCAAATGAAGTCTTCAAAGAATTTTCTAATGCCTATGAAAAATCTATGACTGCGAGTTATAAATCAAAACAAGTTACTGAAATTTTAACCTCAATATTTATTTTTATTGCAGTAGTTTATATTTTTTTATACAGAAAATTTGATAACGATATCATACTTTCTCTCTCCTTATTTATTAGGCTTGCTCCAAGAATTTATAATACCCAAACGAGATTATTAGATGCTACCGCATTAATATCTTGGCCCAAAAAGTATATAGATAATAAAAAATGGGCCGAAAAATATAAATTGGCTAAAAGAGATAATCAAATTAAAATTGATCTCTCAAAGCCCAATATAGTTTTTGAATCTGTTTGGTTTAAATACCCCCAGTCGGATAATTGGATAATAAAAGATACAAATTTCAGAATCGGTCAAAAGGAGTTTATTGGAATAAGTGGTAAGTCAGGCTCGGGAAAAACCACATTAATAGATTTAATAACGGGGTTAATAAAACCATCAAAAGGAAAAATATTTATTTCTAATCAGAATCTTGAAAATATAGATCTTAATAATTGGAGATCAAAATTAGGAATTGTTTTTCAAGACTCTTATCTTATAAATGATACTATCGCTGCGAATATAGCACTTGGAGAAAAAGATATTAATCGAGATAAAGTAAATGATTCTTTAATTCAAGCAAATGCTTTTGAGTTTGTGAAAAAACTTTCTAAAGGTATTGATGAAAGAATTCTAGATAGGGGTACTAGATTTTCAGGTGGGCAAAGACAAAGATTAGCTCTTGCAAGAGCTCTGTATAAAGAACCCAAAATATTAATAATGGATGAGCCTACAAGTGCTTTAGATAGAAATGCAGAGGGAACATTTATTGACTCTTTAAAAAAAATAAGTGGTTCAAAAACTATAATAATTGTTTCTCATAAAGAAAGCATTTTAAATACATGTGATAAGGTGATAAAAATAAACAACAAAATGATTGAGATAATAAAACAAGCTTAAAACAATAATTTAATGAAAAAATTAAAGAAAGTTGAAAATGAATTAGATATTTTATTTATTTGTAATTCTCTTGATTTAGGAGGAGCAGAAAAGATAATGTATGAGCTTATCAAAAATTTAAAAAACTATAAAATAGAAATTATTTGCCTTAAAGAAACTGGTTTCTATAGTAATTTATTAGAAAAAGAAGGGATAAAAATTACTTATTGTAATTTGAATAAAGATATATTTGATCTAATAAAGATAATAAAAACATATATATATACTTTAAAGAAAAAGCCAAAAATAATTCATTCTTTTTTATATCATTCTCTAGTAATGGCTAGTATTTTGGGTAAATTAAATTTTAATAATAAAATCCTATGGAGTATTCATCATGATTTTGTTAAATCTGATAATACAATTTTACGAAATATTCAAGTTAAATTTTTAGCAATAATAAGTAATTATATTCCTAAGAAAATTATTTATTGTTCAGAAGAATCACAAAAAAATCATGAAAATATTGGATATTGTAAAAGAAAAAGTATACTTATTCAAAATGGGATTTGTACAAAAAAGTTTTATCCAAGAAAATATAATTATCATAAAATCAGAAAATTACTACACTTAAAAAAAGATTCATTCTTAATAGGGCATATTGGGCGATTTCATCCTGATAAGGGGCATAGTATTCTTTTAAATTGTCTAAAATTATTGAAAGAAAAATATAAAAATTTTAAATGTTTAATGATCGGCACCGACATTAATAAAAAAAATATCTTATTAAGTGAACAAATTAAGAAAAATAATTTACAAGATAACATCATACTTTATGGAGAAACAAAATTTCCACACAAGCTTATTAACGCTTTTGATATAAACGTAATATCCTCATTAACAGAAAGTGCTTCACTAGTTCTTCTTGAGGGAATGTCCTCTGGCGTTCCAACATTAGCAACTGATGTTGGGCCAATAAGGAAAATTATAGAGGATACAGGTTGGGTAATTAAAAGCAAGTCTTCAAAAGATTTAGCAGAAAAGCTTATATTTATTATTAAAAACAGATCAGTTTTAAAAGAAAAATCAATCTTATCAAGGGAACTCATTATAAAAAAATTTTCTCAAGAAAAAATGTTAGAAAAATATTACTTAACTTACAAATCATACTTATAGAAGGAGAAAATTTTATAATAAAGGAATATAACTTATATGAAAAAATGTCATAAATAAATTATAAAATTTTATTTATGACATATTACTTAATCAGATTCGATGATATAAATCCGAACATGAATTGGGAAAGATTTAATAAATTAAAACTTATAATTAATAAATATAAAATCAAATCTATATTAGGTGTAATTCCAAAATGTGAAGATAAGTTAATCGCAAAGTTCCCAGAATACAAAAACTACTTAATCAATCTCCAAAAGATGAAGTCAGAAGGTGACTGTATAGCTCAGCATGGATATACGCATGTAACAGATTCAAAAGATAAGGGCCTATATGGTAATGAAAGAAGATCAGAATTTGCAGGCCTAGATTATCAAACTCAGTATGAAAGAATAAATAAGGGGAAAAATATACTTATTAAAAATAAACTTTGGCAACCTATATTTATGGCTCCTGTTCACTCATTCGATAAAACGACCTTAAAAGTACTTAAAAAACTTGATTTTAAATTAATTACAGACGGTTTCTCAAGATACCCTTACGATTTGCAAGGGCTTAAATTAATTCCGCAACTTTCAGAAATGCCATTACCAAAGTATTTACCATTAATTTCCCAATTATGTATTCATATTAATAATATAAGTGAAAAGAAATTAAACATTTTAATAAGTTTTATAGAAACAAATCATCATCTTTTCATATCTCCTAAAGATGCATTAAAGTTTGAAAAAAATGATTTATTTTTAAGAATTGAAAATAAATTTATTGAATTTTTTATTAAAGTTTATAGAAAGTTAAAAAAATTGATATGAAAGAAAAAATAAAAGATTACATTCATAAAATACTTTGTATTTATCAAAGAATAAAATATAAAATATTATTTTATGATCTACATATAGATCCATGGCATTTAAATGGTACTTTCTACTGCAGAAAATACAAAATAAAAACATTAGAAATTATAAATAGGATAAAGCCTGATTATTACATTGATATTGGTTGTGGAATTGGAGAAATTCTAAATAAAGTAGATCTAAAAACTTCTAATAAATTTGGATTAGATATTGATGATAAACTTGAGTTGGCTATAAAAAGAACAAAGCCTAAGTTTTATTTCTCGAGTAATAAAATACAGTTTTTTGATTTCTTAAGAAATAATATTAAAGGAAAAAATAAAAAAATTATAGTAAGTTTATTAAATTTTTCTCATAAAATTACTGAAAAAAATTTATTTAAATATTTAAATACCTTAAATCAAATTCTAGGACCATATATTCTTATTACAGATTCAATTTTTGATAATTCAAAAGAGTATAAATATAATCACAAAAGTTTTTTTGATAAACAGGAAGAAATTATTGAGTATATTGAACAAATTGATCAAATAAGATCGTTATATTGTATATCATTTAATAACAGTGTAAATAAATAATTCATGTTAAACAAAAAGGTATCCATACTTATCGTGGCTAATTGTTATTGGTATATTTACAATTTTCGTTTAGATTTAATAAAACTTCTAAAAAATAAAGGTTATAAGGTTATTGTTATTGCTCCAAAAGATGAATATAAAACTTTAGTAAAAAAGTATGTAGATGATGTTAAAGATTGGAATCTAACCAGAGGTTCAATAAATCCTTTTTGGGAAATAAGATCTATAATACAGCTAATTTTTTTATACAAAGAAATCAGTCCAAAATTAATTCATAATTTTACTATTAAACCTTGCCTATATGGAGGATTAGCAGCAAGAATAACTAGTCAAAAAATAGTAATCTCTCATATCACTGGAATCGGTCCATCATTCTTTGGTTTCAACAAGGCAATAAGAGTTTTATCATATTTACTTAAACCAATTTATAAATTTTCATTTTCAAAAAACTCAAAGATAATTTTTCATAATAAATATGATAGGGATGTATTTTTAAATAAAAAAATTTGTAAATTAAAATCTTCCTGCATAATCGAAGGCTCAGGAGTTGATACAGAAAAATTCAAGAATAACAAAATAAAAACATTATATTTTGATCCTATTCAAATACTATTCCCCGCAAGGATAATTAGGGAAAAAGGATTTATTGAATTATTTGAAACTTGTTTAATATTATGGAAAGAGGGATATCCTTTTCAATTAAATATTGCTGGCGAAATTGATTTAGAAAACAAAAGTACATTAACTCAAAAAGAAATAAATGATATATCTATGAATAAAAATATAAATTTTTACGGAAAAGTTACAGATATGAAATCAATATATTCCAAAACAGATATAGTTGTTCTTCCTTCTTGGAGAGAAGGATTATCAAAATCTCTTATTGAAGCAGCATCTATGGGTTTACCTATTATCGCTACTGATGTACCAGGATGTAAAGAAATTATCGAAAATAAAAAGAGCGGAATACTAATACCATTAAAAAATAAATTTTTATTGAAAAAAGCCATAAAAAAGCTCATTCAAAATCCTAAATTAGGTATTAATTATGGCATTAAAGCCAGGGAAATAGTTAAAAATAAATTTGAAGTTTCTCATATAAATAAGAAGATTTTGGAATTATACAAACAAATAATTTCAATAACCTGAAAGTGATTATTTATTATCTTATCTTTTTTATTATTTCATATCTGGCTTATAAGGAAATTAATAATCCTAAGCCTCTTAATATTTATCATTTTATAATTTTAAGTCTGATTTTAACAGTTTTTATAGGATTAAGAAACGAAATCGGCTGTGATTGGGACGGTATCAAAAAACTATTTGATCGAGCTAATTGTATCCAAAATGATGATTGTTTTTCTACTATTGAATATCTCAAATATAAAGAAATAGGTTATTCATTTATCAATCTTTTTATAAGACGAATTGGAGGAAATATTTATCTTCTTAATTTCGTCTTATCACTCTTTTTCGTTCTACCTCTTTTAAAGTTTTGTTCGACTTTGAAAAGACCTTTCCTTGCTATCTTAATTAGCTACCCATACCTAATTACAGTTATTGGACTTGGAACTATAAGGCAATCAATTTCTATAGCCTTTTTAATGCTTTGCATATATGAGCTAAAACATCTCAGATTTTATAAATACTATTTTTACAACTTAACTGCAATACTATTCCATTATTCAAGTCTTGTTTTTTTATTTTTACCTTTATCAATTAATTTTAAAAGATGGATCAAATTAAAGAAAAATATCAAAGTTTTGTATATTTCCCTTTTTATAATTCCCGGTTTATATTTATTTTTCAATAATTACTTTATTGAATTAATAAATATATATACATTTTATGGTCAACCTCATACCTTTAAAACTCCATTAATTATTTGGGCAATGATTTCTTTACCATCAGCAATAATTCTTTGTAATTATAAATATTTTAAAGATGATGATAAAAATAAGTTTTGGAGGAATTATTCAATATTAGGGATTTTAATGATCTTTACTATTTTTGTTAATACAATAATTTCACTTAGGCTATTATTTTATTTTATACCAATTAAAATTTATGCTTTATCAAATTTACCCGAGGTTGGTTTATTTAATATGTCTACTAAAAATACTTACTTGACAATAATTATTTTTTCTTTATCAATTCTTACAGTATGGTTGAATTTTGCAAATCATTCTTATTGCTATATTCCTTATAAAAATTTATTATTAAAATGATTTTAATTAATCTTTTAATTTTTTATTAATAAATTTTTGTTTTAAACTTACATCTAATTTTGAATATTTCTCTAATCCTGATTTTTAATTTAATTTTAAGTTTTTCATTAACAAAATTATTTATTAAACCTTTTAAAAAATTAATTCCAGACGTACCTAATACAAGAAGTTCTCACAATATAATCAAACCTAGAGGAGGGGGTTTGGCATTTATTCTGACCAACTTAATAACGAGTCATATTTTTGATGATGTTAATTTTTTATTTTTATTACCTTTATCCTTAGTAGGCCTAGCAGATGATTTTTTTAATATAAGTAGGTGGTTTAGATTCTTTACACAACTAACAACTTCTATTTTTATCTTATTTAACTCAAGTTATTTAATTCTTATACAAAGCACTAATAATTTTATAATTGAGTTTTTTTTAATCACTTTAATTATTGTTCTTACTACAGGAATCATTAATTTCTGTAATTTCATGGATGGAATTGACGGAATTTTATCTGGCTCAATTCTTACCATTTGTTTTTTTGCCTCATTTTTATTATCAAATTCGTTATGGGGAATAATAGGCGCATTAATTGGCTTTATAATTTGGAACTGGCAACCATCTAAGATCTTTATGGGTGATGTTGGCAGTAATTTTATTGGCGGTGTACTAATCTGGATCTTCTTAAATACAAATAATATTAATATTTCAATTGGATTATTGTTTATTTCTAGTCCAATTTTAATAGACCCATTTGTTTGCTTAATAAGAAGATTTGTTGCAGGAGAAAATATACTCCAAGCTCATAATATGCACCTTTATCAAAGATTGAATAAAGGGGGTTTAAGTCATAGCAAAGTTTCATTAATATATATTCTTTCAATGATTTTTATTGGTTTTTCATTTTTTATTGGAGGTTTAAAATTGGAAATAATTTCATTTATCATAGTTATCTTGATAGGCTTTTGGCTAGAAAGAAATTATGCAGAGCCATTCTCTAAACCAATATGAATTCTCAAATAGTCTTTATAAAGTTTCTCAATTTAATTTATAATTAAAAGATATTTGTTTTAAGAGGTATCTTTGAAATTGTATATCAACTTAGACAAAATAAAATTTTTCACCCCTCGAAGAAGAAGAGCTCTATTATTAATACTTGATATCTTAATTATTTGCTTTTCAATTTGGTTAAGTTTCTGGCTTAGATTAGGTTTAGAAACTAATAAAAGGATTCTTGAAAGTTTATGGTTATTCCCATCTACAATCACTACTGGAATATTAATTTATTATTTTACAGGACAATACAGAGGCTTAACTAGACATTTAAAAAGTAAAGCACTTTATCAAATAGTAGGTAGAAACTTTCTAATAATTCTACTCATATCATTAATAAGTGTCATGGGAGAATTAAAGATGCCACCTAGAAGCAGTTTATTTTTGTTGTGGATATTACTTTCTGTCTTTATTGGAGGATTAAGATTTATTCTTAGAGATGTGTTATTAAAAAACAGGCAGCTATACAATAACAATAATAAATCAAAAGAAAACTTAGTTATTTATGGAGCGGGGACTGCTGGTGCAAGAATAGCATCTTCGTTGCAAACTGAAGATTCAACAAATATACTTTTTTTTGCAGATGACTCCCCTTTTTTAAATGGAAGAACGCTTGATGGAATTCCAATAAAATCACCTAATGAAATCTTTAAAAACAAATCTAAAATAAATAAAATCTTGATAGCAATCTCTTCAATTTCAAGTGCTAAAAGAAATCAAATTAAAAATAATTTTAAACCATTAAATATTCCTATTTTTACAATTCCATCGATTGTGGATATTGTCTCAAATAAAATTACTATTAAATCAAATAAAAATTTATTTGTTGAAGACTTACTTGGAAGAGAAAAGGTATTGCCTGATCCATTACTACTAAGTAAGGGTATAAGAAAAGAAAGTATATTTGTTACTGGAGCAGGAGGATCTATTGGTTCAGAATTGTGTAAACAGATAATAAAATTAAGTCCATCAAGAATTGTCTTATTAGAACTTAGTGAAATAGCTCTTTACCAAATTGAAAAAGAACTTAATTCTATCCTTAACAATTCAACAATTATAAAAGGTTATCTAGGAGATGCTTGTGATAAAAATTTGTTGAGATATATTTTCAAAACAAATTCAATTGATATAGTATTTCATGCTGCTGCATATAAACACGTTCCTATTGTAGAGATGAATCCTCTAATAGGTATTAAAAATAATGTATTTTCCACCCAAGCAATTTGCGAAATTTCCAAAGAATTAAAAATTTCTAAAGTAATCCTTATCTCTACTGATAAAGCCGTTAGACCAACCAACATAATGGGAGCTTCGAAAAGGTTGGCTGAATTAATCGTTCAAGTTTATGCGAAAGAAAATGAGGTAAACAGCATTAAATCATTACCTAAAACAAAATTTTCAATGGTTAGATTTGGTAATGTACTTAATTCTTCCGGTTCTGTAGTACCAATTTTTAAAGAGCAAATCTCAAATGGGGGACCTATCACAATTACTCATCCAGATATAATTAGATACTTTATGACTATTGAAGAGGCTGCTCAATTAGTAATTCAAGCCTCTAAACTTGCTTTGGGTGGTGACTTATTTGTATTGGATATGGGAAGCCCAGTAAAGATACTTGAATTAGCAGAACAAATGATAACCTTGAGTGGTCTAAAATTAAAAAATAAGTCTAATAAAGAGGGAGATATTGAAATAGTTTTTACAGGATTAAGACCTGGAGAAAAGCTTTATGAAGAACTTTTAATTGATGCAGAATGTCTTAAAACTTCTCATCCTCTAATCTTTAGAGCATTAGAGAAATCTATTAAACCAGAAAAACTATGGGAAAATTTAGATAAACTTAAAATATCAGTTAGAAATCATAATCATAAAGAATCAATTGAGATTTTATCTGATTTAGTTCCTGACTGGGAAAGGAATAAAAATCTTTAAAGATTATATTTTTCTCCACACTGCTAAGAGCTTTCCTTGGATTACAATTTGATCAAGATCTAAAATAATCGGTTCATAACTTGGATTTGCAGCTTCTAAATACACTTTTTCGTTACGTTTAAAAAAATATTTTAAGGTTGTGCCCATTCCTTGTACCATTGCACTAACGATTGTTCCATTCCTTACAGAGTATGAATCTGTCACTGGTTCCATCAAAACCATATCTCCATCGGCAATACACGCATCTATCATTGAATCCCCATTGACTGTTAAAGCGAAAATATTTTTCTTTTTTAAAACTTCTGAAATATCTAAATTTTCTTGAACATCAGAATAAGTTTCAATTAACCCTCCAGCCGCTACTGAGCCCATAATTGGAACCCCTTCAACTATTTCATCTACTATTTGCATCGTTCTTGCTTTACCCTCCTGCCATGAAATATATCCTTTTTCTTGTAAATGCTTTAAGCGACTCTGAATTGGTGCAGGAGATTTAAGTCCCATTGCTTGCATCATCTGTCTAATTGATGGGCTATGTTGGAAATTTTTCATATATTCTTTTATCCATCCATACAACTCATTTTGAGCCTGTGTAAGATTATCACCAGCAGAAGTTGACATAAATAAAACAAATGTACTCTAATACATTTGTACCTCTTAATCAATTAGTTTGCAAGCAAGTTCAAGAAAGTAGGCAAGATAAAATCGCTTGTTGCACATGCATTCTATTTTCTGCTTGATCAAAAATTCTACTATTTTTACTTTCAATCACATCATCAGTTATCTCTTTAGACCTATAAGCAGGAAGGCAATGAAGGACTATTACATCTTTAGCGGCATTGCTTACTAAATTACTGTCAATAGTAAATCCTTTGAAATCTTTATCTTTTTCTTCTTTTTGATTTTCCTCTCCCATAGATGACCAAACATCTGAATACAAAACGTTTGCTCCTGAAACAGCACTATATGGATCATTAGTGATTTTCAACAAATTTCTATTTTTATATATTTCGTACGCTTTCTTAATAACTGTTGGATTAGGTTCGTAACCTTTTGGACAAGCAATTCTAACTTCAACCCCTAATAAAGCCCCACATAATATAAGAGAATTGGCAACATTATTTCCATCTCCAACATATGTCAGAATTACATTTTCAAAATTAACAAATTCTTCTTTTATAGTTAAAAAATCTGCCAAAGCCTGACATGGATGTTCTAAATCAGTTAGAGCATTAATTACTGGATTTGTGGACCATTTTGCATACTCTTCTACATCTGAATGATTGAAAGTTCTTATTGCAAGCACATCGCAATATCTACCTAAAACCCTTGCTGTATCCTTAATTGGTTCTCCCCTACCAATTTGTGAAGTAGTCGGATTGAGATCTACTGTTGTCCCTCCAAGTCTTGACATTGCCACTTGAAAACTTACTCGGGTACGAGTAGATGCCTTATCAAAAACCATGCCTAAAACTTTATTATTTAATTCGATCTTTAAATTATTATTTTTAAAATTATTCGCTAGCTCTAAAATATGTAATATTTCTTGCGTTGATAGATCCAAGCTTGATAAAAAGTTTTTGCTAGCAAGCCTGTTGGATTTTTGCATAAATATATTTTTTATGAAGTTTAAATTCTACTATGCAGGCATTTTAGTTTCCGCAAGTAGATTTTTTAAATCTTCCCCTTCAATAACTTCTTCTTGAAGAATTTTTTGAGAAATTGATT
>MDSV01081261.1_pt1 | contig 27956 bp, 27 predicted proteins | sample 810851 | NCBI WGS metagenome assembly MDSV01 (sample SAMN05326640, study PRJNA326480) | marine metagenome | isolation source: seawater | place: Atlantic Ocean: North East | collected 2012 | reverse complement strand
TGATAATCTTATCGATGATTGAAGAAATAAGGTCAATTGGTTTTGTATGCTTGGCTAATTATTGCAGAAGTCCAGTTGCTAAAATGATCCTTAAAAATAAATTTAAAAATTCATTAAAAGTAGATTCAGCTGGCATAAACCCTATGGTCTCAGCAGGTATGGATTCAAGATCAATTGATTATCTTAAAGAAAAAAATTTAGAGCTTGAGATACACAACCCAAAAAAAATAGATAAAGATTTCTTAAATTCTTCTGATGTAGTTTTTGCAATGGATGCAATGGTATTAATGCACTTAAATAAAACTTATAAAAATTTTAGACATAAATTCAAACTCTTCACATACAAACAAAGAAATTTACAAATTAAAGATCCTTATAGGCTTTCTGAAGAAGAATATAAAAATGTCATGGATAAAATAAAGTTAGTAGCTGATTCCTTTCAATTAGAAGAGTTGTGCTGAAGAAATATATTGAGCATAATAATTTTCTTTAAATCGCTTTAAAGATATAGCTATTAAATTTAATAAAACTTAAGTCCGATCTTTAAGATAACATTAATTAATTAGATAAGAAAAAAATAGATATGAATTGCCCGGGTGGTGGAATTGGTAGACACAAGGGACTTAAAATCCCTCGATAGCGATATCGTGCCGGTTCGAGTCCGGCCCCGGGTACCAAGCTTTTTAGAAAAATTATGAAACATTGGCTTGTTGCAACTTACAAAATTAACGAGACCAAAGAACTAGAAATCAATCTCTCAAATCAAAACTTTGATTATTATTTGCCTAAAATAAAGGTTGTAAAGCCTAACTCTAATCCTAAAGAGGAAGTACTCTTTCCCGGCTATATTTTTATTAATACTGGGCTTGAAGATTACTCATCAATAAAATACACAATAGGAATAAAGAAGGTCATAAAATTTGGAAACAGCATCCCGCATTTAACTGACAATGAAATTAAAAGTATTCAATCTATTGAGAAATTATCACAATCTAAACCTATAGCCTCAAAAATTAAGATAGGCCAAGAAGCTGTTGTTAAAAAAGGCCCTTTCAAAGGTACTTTAGTAAAAATTTGCTCTCTTCCTTCAAAAGGGAGAATTGAAGTCTTGTTAAGTCTGCTTGGTAATCTGAGGAGAGTTAAAATCTTAAAAGAAGACCTTATAATTTAGAAATATTATTTATTTTTAATTTTTAAGATGATACAGTTCAAATATTGAACGGCTTCAATATTTTTCATTTTAGTATTGCATGTGCCGTGCGGTAGCTATTCTAGCAGTACATAATTATTTAAATCACTTCTAAGTAAATAACGATCATGAGTTCAAATGAATCTATTTCAGAAGAATTATTAGAGCTGATGCATATTGTGGAAAAGAACCCGAATATATCCCAAAGACAACTAGCTAAAGAAGTAGGTCTAAGCACGGGTAAGGTAAATTATTGCTTAAAAGCTTTAATAGATATTGGTTTTGTTAAGGTAGTTAATTTTAAAAATTCATCCCAAAAATTAAAATATGCATATATTTTAACGCCCAAAGGTATTCAACAAAAAGTAATTATTACAAAACAATTTATTACAAAAAAAATACAAGAATATGAAAAACTTAAGAAATATATATAAAAAAAATTTAATCAAAAAATAAACAACAATATTAACTAAATCACCATCAAGGCTTTTATCGAAAACTAAATTTAAATAACTGAAAATGTAAGATATAAATACTTTTAAAATAGTTATTGAAAATACTCTCTTTATTTCTACAGATATATGTTTAGTGCATGATAACAAACTGTTACTGGGCAAAAGAAATAATGAACCCCTTAGGGGGAAGTGATTTACGCCGTGTAGTCAAATTTTAAAGAACGAATGTTGGCAGGACTGCCTCATAGGGGTAGAGCAATCCGAACTGGGGCTTTGGTTAACTGATACTAGTGAGTTCACATTGATGGCTAAGTAGCCGTTCAATTTTAAGGGCGTACTTGATAAAAATTTTCTATTAAAATTTAAAAGAGTAAAAAATGAAAAAAAAAGCTTTAATTACTGGCGTAACTGGACAAGATGGCTCTTATCTGGCTGAGTTTTTACTTGAAAAAGGCTATGAAGTTCACGGGATTAAGCGCCGTGCTTCATCACTAAATACTCAGCGAATAGACCATATTTATGAAGATCCGCATGTGAAGGAGCAAAACTTTGTTCTTCATTACGGTGATCTTGCAGATTCTTCAAATCTTACTCGTATAATATCTGAAGTGCAGCCAGATGAAGTATATAATTTGGGAGCTCAGTCCCATGTTGCCGTAAGCTTCGAAGTACCTGAATATACAGCTGACATTGATGCCATGGGAACTCTTCGTCTTTTAGAGGCCATTCGATTTTTAGGGCTAGAGAAGAAAACTAGGTTCTATCAAGCCTCTACGTCTGAATTGTATGGTTTGGTTCAGGAAACACCGCAAAAAGAAACAACACCTTTTTATCCGAGATCTCCTTATGCTGTTGCAAAGCTTTATGCATATTGGATAACGGTCAACTACCGTGAATCCTACGGCATGTATGCCTGTAATGGTGTTTTGTTCAACCACGAATCACCTCGTCGTGGAGAAACATTCGTGACTCGTAAAATTACCCGCGGTTTGAGTAACATCGCTCAGGGTATAGAGAAAACTCTATTCCTCGGCAATATGGATTCACTTCGCGATTGGGGTCATGCTAAAGACTATGTAAGGATGAAATGGATGATGCTTCAGCAGGATCAGCCAGAAGATTTTGTCATTGCAACGGGAGTTCAATTCTCTGTGCGTCAATTCGTCATATGGTCAGCAAAAGAATTAGGTATAGAGGTTGAATTCTCCGGGCAGGGTATTGAAGAAAAGGCCATTGTTTCTGCTATCAAAGGTGACAATGCACCGGCACTTAAAGTGGGCGATGTTATTGTTCTAGTTGATCCGCGTTACTTTAGGCCGGCTGAAGTTGAAACGTTACTCGGCGATCCATCAAATGCGAAAAATAAACTTGGTTGGGAGCCCGAAATTACAGCTCAACAGATGTGCTCTGAAATGATTAGTGAAGATCTAAATGTTGCAAAGCGTATGGTTCTTTTAAAAAGCCATGGTCATGACATTCCGCAAGGTTAAGATTATGGATTTAAAACAATGAAAATTTTATTAACTGGTGGAACTGGAATGTGTGGGAAAAACATCCTTGAGCATTCTAAAGCGAAATTACATAAAATATTGAGTCCAACAAGTGATGAATTAGATCTGTTGAAAGTCTGTAGCATCAAAGACTATCTTTCTGAGGAGTGTCCTGACTTAATCGTTCATACGGCTGGGCTTGTCGCTGGCATTCAATTTAATATAAAAAATCCTGTAAGGGCTTTAACTGATAATTCATATATCGCTCTGAATCTTATAAAGACAGCTAAAGACGTAGGCATTGAAAATTTAATCAATTTGGGTAGTTCATGTATGTACCCTAGGTTGGGTAAAAATCCACTCGATGAGGATCAAATTTTGACTGGTGAGTTGGAACCGACTAATGAAGGTTATGCAATAGCCAAAATACTTTCTACACGACTATGTGAGTATATCGCTAAAGAAGATCCTCAAAAACAATACAAAACACTAATACCCTGTAATTTGTATGGGCGACATGATACGTTCAGTTTGAAATTTTCACATATGATTCCTGCTGCTATTCAAAAAATGCACGCAGCTAAGCTGGCAAATATGAATAGTGTTGAGATTTGGGGTGATGGTCTGACTCGAAGAGAATTTATGTCAGCTACAGATCTCGCTGATCTTGTTTTTTATTGTATAGATAATTTTAATAACATGCCGCAAAACCTCAATGCGGGGCTTGGGGTTGATTATACGATTAACGAGTATTATCGTGCTGCCGCTGGAGTTATTGGTTATAAAGGGTCTTTTCAGCATAACTTAGAGCGGCCGGTTGGAATGAAGCAGAAGCTCGTTGATGTTGGACTTTTACGAAAATTTGGCTGGAAAAATAAGCTTTCATTGAAAGAAGGGCTAGAAATTGCGTATCAATTCTATCTAGAGGACCTTGAGTCCGGCGTTGTCAGAGCCAAGCGTAAAGATTTGTTTATCCAATAGTGTGTATTGGATGAAATTTTTTTCTATAAATTATTACAAGATATTTTAAATACCATGAAGGAGTGGGAATTATGCTCAATAATAAGTCAGTTCTAATAACTGGTGGTACTGGATCATTCGGGAAAGCTTTTGTTCGGCAAATTTTAAAAAATTATCCCAATGTAAAAAGACTAATTGTATTTAGTAGAGATGAACTAAAGCAGTTTGAAATGAGTCAGATTTTTAGTGAAGCAGAGTATCCAGCAATGAGGTACTTTTTAGGAGATGTTAGGGACTTAAATAGATTAAACAGGGCTCTCGAGGGTGTTGACGTTGTAATCCATGCGGCAGCAATGAAACAAGTTCCTGCGGCCGAGTATAATCCGTTCGAGTGTATTCAAACAAATATTATTGGTGCGCAAAACCTAATTGAAGCGGGTTTAAACAATAATGTGAAAAAAGTTGTTGCTTTATCAACAGATAAGGCTGCGGCAGCGATTAATTTGTATGGTGCGACAAAACTATGCTCAGATAAATTATTTATTGCGGCTAATAATATAAAAGGTTCTCGTGACATATCTTTTAGCGTTGTCAGATACGGTAATGTCATGGGAAGTAGGGGTTCTGTCATACCCTTTTTCCTTGATCGTCGTAAAGATAAAGAATTACCTATAACAGATACAAAAATGACTCGTTTTAATATTAGTTTAAGTGATGGTGTTGGGTTTGTAATTAGCGCACTGAAAGACGCAAAAGGAGGCGAAATATTTATCCCAAAGATCCCTAGTTATCGAATTACTGATGTTGCTGAGGCTATTTCTCCTGGGTGTGGATTGAATATAATGGGCATCCGTCCTGGTGAAAAGTTGCATGAAGAGATGATTACCGTGAGTGATAGCGGAAATACTGTTGATTTAGGAGACAGGTATGCAATTCTATCTACCTCTAGCGACTTATCCATAGACGATTACTGTTCACTAACAGGTGCAATCCGGGTACCTAATGGATTTTCATATAATAGTAGAGAGAATGATGACTTTCTTACTCCGGAGAAACTTAGATCTGAAATTATCAACCACGTGAGTCATCCAGAGGTTAAGTTTCTGTAAATGGACAGGTCAAAAATTGTCTTGGGAACTGCGCAGTTTGGCTCGAGCTATGGTATATCAAATTTTTCGGGAAAGGTAAAAGAGGCTGAAGCTAGAAAGATTTTACAATTAGGTAGTAACTTTGGAATTAATACCCTAGATACAGCGATAGCATATGGCGAAAGTGAAGAGGTTTTAGGCGATATTGGTTGTCATGGATGGGATATTATTACCAAAATCCCCGAAATCCCATCCGACAGTGAACGGCTATCAGAATGGATATATTCAAATATTCAAAAATCCCTAGAGCGACTTAGAGTCCATAAACTATATGGAGTTTTACTCCATCATCCAAATCAACTTCTGTCATCCAGAGGAAGGTCTATTTATGAGTCTTTATCTTTTCTTAAGGAAAGGGGTTATGTCGAAAATATTGGTATATCTATCTACAATCCTGAGCAACTACCTAAGCTAACAGAAAACTATGATTTGGATATTGTTCAATGCCCAATGAATATTTTTGACACGAGGATGCAAGACTCGGGTTGGTTGGATAGGTTGTGTCGGGATAATATTGAGATCCATGCTCGCTCGATATTTTTGCAGGGACTACTTTTGATGAAACCTGAGGCGCGTCCTCCAAAGTTAGCATCCTATAGCAAGCTATGGATGTTCTGGGATAGTTGGTTAGAAGACAATAATTTAAGTGCGCTAGATGCTTGTGTGAATTGGATATCGGGCATACCTGAACTAAGAAGAATTTTAATCGGTGTTCAAAGCAGTGAGCAACTTGGTCAAATTCTAAATATATCTGGAGAAAAACTACCCAGCATGCCGACATGGGGAAATTTTCTGGATTATAAATTAATAGACCCCACACATTGGCAAACTAAATGAAGGTAGTTGCAATTATTCAAGCAAGAATGGGTTCAATTAGGCGACCGGGAAAAATATTGGTAAATATTCTCGGTAAATCTATGCTTGATCATCTTCTTGTCAGATTGAAGTCAATTCAAAAAGTAGATGAAATAGTTATTGCAACAACAGAAAATGCTGAAGATGACATACTGGTATCTTGGGGTGAAGATAGGGATATAAAAGTATTTAGGGGGGATCAATACGACGTTCTATCTCGCTTTTATCAGTGCAGTGTTAAATTCAAAGCAGACATCATTGTTCGAATTACAGCTGATGATCCGTTGAAAGATCCTGAGGTAATTAATCATGCAATTGAATTGTATCTGAAGAACCCAAATGCCGATTATGTTTCTAATACAATAATACCCACCTATCCGGAGGGAATTGATGTAGAAGTTTTTAGTTTTCAGGCACTCTATAAAGCTTATGTTTTGGCTGTGAAAAATTCAGATCGAGAGCATGTAACCCCATATATTTGGCGACATCCTAGTAAATTTAAGTTGATAAATTTTTCTGATACGACTGATAATAGCCTTATAAGACTAACGGTCGATTACGAGGAAGATGTTCAGCGCATTGCCCTTATTATTGATCACTTCAAACATAACCCTTTGGTTGGTTTTAAGGAAATTGTCAGTTATTTGAATACATCAGACGGTTCGAGTCTAAAGCAATCAAATATAGCGCGCAATGAGGGTTACATAAATTCACTTGAGAAGGAAGATTTAAATGGATAGAAACGTCAAATCTAGGCTTTTTGGTAATGAAAAAAAATATATAGAAGAAGTTCTATCTGGAGAATTTCGTTCTTCGCGCGGCGCAATGATGATGAAAAGACTAGAGGCGGAATTCGCTGATAGATTTGAATCGAAGTATGCTATATCGTTTGTTAATGGAACGGCTACAATGCATGCGGCTTTGGAGGCTATGGGTGTAGGTCCTGGAGACGAGGTTATTGTTCCACCTTTAACTATGTCAGCTACTAGTTTTGCCGTCCTACAGGCAAATGCAACGCCTATTTTTGCAGATGTTGATGTTCGCACCTTTCAAATTGACTCTGTGTCGATTGCAGACAGAATAACCGAAAAAACAAAGGCCATCATAACCGTTGGATTATATGGATTAAGTCCGGATATGGATCCGATATGTGAGTTAGCTGAGAAGCATGGTCTGTATGTCATCGAGGATAATGCCGAGTGTTTTCTGGGTTATTACAAGGGAAGGATAGCAGGCACGAGCGGTCACTGTGCAAGCTTTAGCTTTCAAAGTTCCAAGCATTTGAGTTCTGGTGAGGGCGGTATGTTAATTACTGATGATATCGAATTAGCTAATAAAATTCGTAGAATTCAATCGCTTGGTTATGCCGGAGTTAGCGCTTCTCAGAGTAAAATTACGAAAAGAGATATTCAAGACCCCAAGTATGATCGGCATGTCTCGATGGGCTGGAATTATAGAATGCCTGAGTTATGCTGTGCTATTGCATTAGCGCAAGTTGAGAATATTTTACCACTAGTCGCTCGTCGTCAAAAGGTGGCGGACATTTTTGAATCAGCTACAAAAGAATTCCACGACTGGTTTACACCGCAGCACGTCCCTGAAGATTGTATTAACTCTTATTGGGCGTGGGTGTGTAAGCTGGATACTTCTAAAGTTGACTGGCATGTTTTTCGAGATACATTTGTTAAAAATGGAGGCGATGGAATATACGGGGCATGGAAATTGACTTATTTGGAACCAATGTTTGATAATATGAAACTTCTAGGTAGGGAGCAATTCATCTCGGAAAAAAATAAACTTTCCTATGTTAGGGGGTGTTGCCCGGTCGCCGAGCGAATTCAGCCGCAATTACTTCAGTTTAAAACAAACTATTGGGATATTGACTTAGCCTATAGACAGGCCAGTATTTTATACCAAACATTAAAAGAATTAACGAATTAGGCTCTATGGATACTAAAGAAAATATACTACTCCTTGGAGCGTATGGTCGATTGGGATCTAAGCTAAGTTTGGTTTTAGAAAAATCACATAATGTATTCAAGGTTGGGCGAAATGACGATGCAGAAATATATCTTGAAGACATAACCATATCCGTGTTACAGACTCTACTAATTAAGCATAAGATCACAGTTGTTATTAATCTTATTGCCTATACAGATGTATCAGGGGCCGAAGCTAATCCAGCTGAAGCTTTCTTCTCTAATGCAATAATTCCAAGCTTTATAAAGACTGCTGTTCAGACAATTAAAACCGAGATATACATTTTGCATCTGTCTACTGATCAACTATATTCTGGACATGGTGATCATAGAGAAAATCAGGCGTTACCCTGCAATACTTACTCTGCATCAAAATATGCGGGTGAGATTTGTATCACTGGAAATAGCAATACTGGTATTTTACGAACTAATTATTTTGGCTTGTCATCCGTAGCTAAATACTCTAGTTATTTAGATTGGTTGGTTCATGCCATTACTAATAATGAATCGATAAACGTATATAAAAATATAGTGTTTTCTCCAGTTGGTTGTCAAATATTGTGTAACGCTATTCTTTTAATTATTCAAAATAGATTATGTGGCGTATATAATTTTGGATCTGAGTCTCCCATAACCAAGGCAGATTTCGCAGATCTAGTTGCAACTGAATTAGGCGTTGTTAACCCAAAGTTTAATTATATAAACTATCCAGAGGATATCGGAGTGAAAAGACCTAATAACATGAGCATTAATTCTTCGAAAATACTTACCATGATTGAGATAAAGCGTATGACTGTTAAAGATAATATTCAAAGTGAACTAAGAGAATTAAAATTATGAGTGTCATTTATAGTCAGAAATTTAAGGTCGGAGATGATGTCATCTCAAAAAATTCACCCACTTATTTCATTGCAGATATAGCTGCTAGTCATGATGGTGACATAAATCGAGCTATTGATCTGATATGGTTGGCAAAAGAAGCTGGCGCTAATGCTGCAAAATTCCAGCACTTTTCCGCCTCCACTATCGTAAGTGACTTTGGATTCAGAAATCTAAATACTGGGATCTCTCATCAAAGCGCTTGGAAAAAATCGGTTTTCGAAGTATATAAAGATGCAGAAGTAGGAGTTGAATGGACAGAAAGGTTAAAGTCTACTTGCGATAGCGCTGGTATCACTTTTTTTACCTCCCCTTATTCGTTTGAATTATTAGATCTCGTGGATGCATTTGTGCCCGCACACAAAATAGGATCTGGAGACATTACTTGGCATGAGATGATAGAAAGAATTGCCTCTAAGAATAAACCATACTTTGTGGCAACCGGAGCCTCTGGGCTTAGTGAGGTTGTTTCTGCAGTTAATGTAGCCACTGCTATAAATCCAGATATTTGTTTGATGCAATGCAATACTAACTATACAGGTTCACTTGAGAATTTTAAGTACATAAACTTAAATGTGCTGAACCAATATGCGAAATTATTTCCTGGAATGCTACTAGGCTTATCAGATCATACTCCTGGTCATTCAACTGTGTTAGGCGCCGTTACACTTGGTGCATCAGTTGTTGAAAAACATTTTACGGATGATAAAACAAGAGTGGGACCTGATCATGGCTTTAGTATGGATCCTCCAGAGTGGCGTTCTATGGTTGAAGCGACGAGAGAAATCGAGTTATCGCTGGGAGATGGCAGTAAAATAATTGAAGAAAATGAAAAAGAAACGGCGATTATTCAAAGACGTTCTTTATGCGCCGCCGCCGATTTAAAAGCTAGCCATGTTATTGGTAAAAATGATCTTGTTGCTTTACGGCCCTGCCCAGAACAGGCTTTTCAGCCACATGAGATAGCTGCTGTTTTGGGAAGGTCCCTAAAGACCGCGGTCTCTAAGGGGGAGAGCATTAAACGATTTAATATCGATGACTAAGCCTGGAGTTGCAATCGTAATTCCAGCCTTCAACGAGTCCCGACATATTGAGAGAGTAGTGCATGGTGTTAAGGGTTTGTCTGATGTAATTATTGTTGTAGATGACGGGTCAAGTGACCGTACTGGTGATATATCAGAGCAAGCTGGGGCGGTAGTCATATCTAATCAAGCTAATATGGGCTACGACTATAGTGTTCTTAATGGAATAAGTTATTGTTTCAAAGAAAAATATGACATTGTGGTGACCATGGACGCTGATGGGCAGCATAAAGCAGAGGATGTTAGAGCGGTTGTTAACAAGTTGATATCCGGGAGTTACTTAGTAGTTGGTAATCGTCGTATTTTTCAGAGATTTAGCGAAAAACTATTTGGGTTACTTTGCAGGTTGAGGTTTGGAGTTTCGGACCCTTTTTGTGGTCTCAAAGGATATAGGAATTGTGAAGTTTATAGTTCTAAGTTAGTCAACTCTGTGAAATTTAACTCTGTGGGAACACGACTAATGTTTTTGTACCTACTATCAGGCATTAAGGCTGAGCAAATAGATATAATCTCTCCACCAAGAGAGGGTCAAAGTCGGTTTGGTGGTGGATCTCGCACAGAATTGCTGCTTATAAAAACGATTTTCCACTCAGTAAGATGCTACTTTTTTCCAAGAAAAAAATAGTTGGCACGTAAAGTACTCTTCTTCAAATAAGATCAACATAAATCTTCAATTCACGCTATTTTAATAGCATCAACCTAAAGTAGGACGGTAATAGTATAACTAACGTCCCGGCTACATTTGAAAAATCTTCCAATGGAGTGGTGATTCTTCAACAGGAATACATATACTTTAAAATTGCCAACAACTGTAGTTAATAGTTTTTGTCCCTGACTAGAACGTTGATTACTTGAATCTACTATAGTAATAATAATTTTTGGTTACGGTTTTTACATGAAAGAAGTCAAAGCAAATTGCCGATTGGTTTTTTAAGCCATATTTTTATACCTATTTATGGATGTGCCTATTGAATGAAATTAGAAATTTTGTTTAAAGAATTACAGAAATTAAGGTCGACCCTTAGTATATATTTAGCGAGCAGCATGCTAAATACTGCTATTCCATTTTTGTTGATTCCTGTGTTAACGAGGTACCTTAGTCCAAGTGAATATGGTGTTGTAGGTTTTTTTATGATTATTGTCACTGGCTTTTCTATGATCAGTGCTTTAGGAGTAGAAGGAGCTGCCACTAGAAAGTATTATGACCAAAATTTGACTAAAACTGAGCTAGCAGATTTTATTGGTTCATGCGTGTGGATAATTATTATGACTTGCTTGGCCCTCCTTACAGTAGCTTATGTAGTCAATAAAAATACAGATTTGTTTCAAACTTTGGATTTAATCTGGATTCTTGCCGCCGTATTTTCGGGAAGTTGTGGCATGGTAATGCAGCTGGCACTCGGGCAGGCTCAGGTTAGGGAGCGAGCGTTACTATTTGCATTAATTCAGTTGGCAGCAGGACTATCAAATTTAGGTATAAGCTTAGCTTTGGTTGTCAGCTTAAGATTAGAAGCCGAAGGTCGTATTCTTGGTATTCTGATCAGCTTTGTACTCATGTCAGGGATTTCTTTACTTATCATGATCCGTAATGGTTGGATTAGAATGAGTTTCCGCGCAGATCTCATTCGGGAGGCGCTACAGTTTGGAATTCCACTAATCCCACATTCTATCGCCCTTTTTGTATTGGCGATGGCTGATCGTTATTTAATTAGTAGTTTTCTCGATTTTGAAAAATTAGGGATTTATGTTCTTGCAATGCAATTAGCAGCTGTTTTTAGTATTTTTTTTAATGCGTTTCATAATGCATTTACGCCGTGGCTTTTTAGTCAATTAAAAAATAATGACCCTTTTATTAAAGAGAATATCGTTATATTCACATATAGCTATTACATATTATTTTTATTAGTTGGTATTTTAGCTTCATACATTGCTCCGTCAGTTATTGTTCTAGTGGCAGGCGATGAATATGTCTCTGCTTCCACAATAATTTCTTGGTTAATTTTTTCTCAAATTTTTACTGGCTACTATCTAATGTTAGTAGGATATATTTTGTATGAAAAAAAGACACGCTTATTAAGTGCTATCACAGTATTTTCAGCAGCATTAAACATATTTTTGATATTAGTATTAATAGATGAGTACGGCCTTAAAGGAGTAGCACTTGCATCAATGGTTGCAATGGGTGTGCGATTTGTTTTGGTGTGGTTGGCAAGTGCAAAAGTACATCCAATGCCTTGGTTTGGGACGAGTACTTAACAGCTTAAAATAATGACTGGCCTATGATTTAATCAACAGGTTTTCATTTTTTAACTGACTGTTTATTGCAGCGTCATACAGTATAGTACTTTTATGTAACTAAGATTTTTTAATGGATTTACTTTGGAAAATAAATTAATTTTAGATAAGGTTGGCTTCTACTTCCTGTGCGTTATATTACCCACAGTTACAGTTTTTCATGCGGCATTTAGTCCTAATGCAGAAATATTTTTATTGATATTTAGGGCTATTTTACTGCCTATCGGCGCATTCTTCCTAATCAGGAAATTCGGCAACTCTTTATTATTCATGGTCTTTATTCTTTTTCTGTTGGCTTTTGGGTTTGGTGAGTTCGCTACAAATACAAAAGATTTTCTTAAGCATTTTTTGTTTCTTATTAGTTTTATTATTTTTTTCAGAACAGGCTATTTCGCATTTATATTAACTAACCCCCAAAGCCTAGGTACTAGTCTAATTATATCTAGTATTCTGCTGAACCTTTGCATTGTTACGTTTTATACACTTGTTTTATTCGGAGTGCTTGACGTTGCTGATGTTTATGCGATTTTTGAACCTGAGCGTGATCCATATTTAGGAGCCGGACGATTTAGTATTGGTAATGCTATCGAAGTACCGTTTATGTCAGCCGTTCTATGCTTTGCTGCAACCCGCATAATGCCAGTTACGAAGACCGTTGTAATCGCAGTCATGCTCAATCTTTTTTTAGCATTTGTATCAGAATCTCGAATTGTAATTATAATTTCGAGTTTCATCCTTTTTTCCATTATTTTTAAATCTAAAAATAATGTTTTTTTGGCTGTAATTATTCCACTCATGTTGTATGTGTTTTTTCTTTATATTAATGAGATATTTATTATTTTAAATTCAGTATTTGATCGATTTCTTGGCAATGATGCCGGTTCAAGCACTGATCGGTTTTTTATTTATACCGCAGTATTTAGTTGGATAAACGAGTTTAATATCATTTTTGGTGAGGGGCTGACGGCGTCTAAAGAAAAAATGGGCGTCGTCACTGGAACTTATAGAACTGTTGAGGCATTCGCTTTGGAGTTAATTTATGAGATTGGATTACTTGGAATCGTATTGTTTATCTTAATTTTATTTAAAGGGGCGGAAAAATTGATAATTATGAATACGTTGAGAAGTTTAACGTTAATTTTCATATGGATACAGATCTTGTTTTTTTTGCCATTAAATCCACTTACGCCTTTAACAGCATTTTGTATAGGTCTAGCTATCAATAAAAAAGACTTTAATGTCCGTGCCAATAAAACCCGAGACGTAAAATATGAATAAAAAACAACTCAAGTATTTCTTGCCGCCTTTATTTATTGATCTAGGTTTGTACTTAAAGAAGAAAATCCAAAATTTTGAAAATCGAAAACTTATAAATATGAACAAGCAATACTCTAATAAATATATTGGAGAAACAGTTCATGTACTGGCAAATGGACCATCTTTAACTACAGAAGTTTTAGAGAGCTTATCAGGTGAAAAAGTTATTGTGATGAATAACTTTTTTATGGGAGATTTAGATGCAGATCTAGATATTATTGCATGTTGCTATGGTGAGCATAGCAACTCTCCTGCTTGTGACGCTTCAAATATAGAAGATATTTTGGTAAAAACAGCAGCTAAGAGTTTCTGGCTTGACATAAGTTTATCAATTTACGACTTCTCAATTCTTGAAAAATCGATAAATTTTGTTTTACCTGTTTATGAACCTGGTATTCTAGGTATGAGGAAAATTGAACTAGAGAAACCAACTCTTAGTTATCAAACTACGGCACAGCTAGCTATTATGGTTGCAATGCATATGGGTTTTAAAAATATTCTTTTACATGGGTTCGATCATAATTTTCTTGCTGTTACAGATTATTTAAGGCATTTTTATTCAAGTGATAAAGATGAGACAGATAATCTCGAAGAATGGTCATATTATGAAACCATTACCTTAATGGAAAGGATGTGGAGAATCTATATCAAGCTAGAAAAAATTAGCAGAAAGCAAGGGATTAATATTTTAAATTGCAGTAAAGGCTCATTCTTAGACGTATTTGAAAGGCAAACTTTTTAATTTGTGGGTAAATGCCATTTTCATATCTTACTCAACTTTCCTATCAAGCACCAACTATGAAATAAACTAATTCAATTTATCAAGACTAAAAGGTCTTTTTTAAAAGTTACTGTTTTATGAGCAATAAAAATGAATAAGTTCTACAAATTCAATCAAGAAAACATAGAAAATATCTTTCTTTTTGTATTTTCTTTTGTAATCTTACTTTCTGCTCGATCATATTATGGCTGGGGATATGATGAGTACGGTGCAGTTATTAGCCACTTAGAGCTGGATGATGTTAGGTTTTTAGACGTTTATAAAGAAAAGCTGATTGGTGTTGGGTTTCATGAGTGGATTGTAAGCTATCTTCTAATTCCTATTCTTTCCATAGTTATAGTTCCGATTCGATGGACTTATGCCCTAGGAATTAGTCCTTTATATACTATTGCCAGATTTGATATGCTCTCTTGGGATCAGATTCGAATGCTTATTACTTTTTTCCATGTAGTTACTGTATGGGTAGGATTAAAGCTAATTATTTTGTCGATTTCCCCAGGTCAGAAGCGCACGATATTTTTGATAAGTATTCTGTCAGTAGCGCTTTTTTCACACCCGTTTATATACTGGATGGGGACATTTACATCATATTCGCTTCACACTTTATGCTTTGGTTTGTTGGTTTTATCAGAATCCAGAAAAAGGAGCTGGGATAATAATATTGTTGGGAAGACTTCGTTTACTCGAAGCATCATTATCTTATCCAACTACCAATATCTTCCAATCCTTTTTGTGATCGGACTTCATGAACTTATTACCAAAAAAATTGTATTTTTTACGGATAAGAGTTATCAGAACTGGATAATTCCTACAATAATTAGTTGTGTGTCAATTTTTATTATCTTAATGAGATTAAACTTCATTGGGTCTGAGATAAGTCCAGAACTTAATTTTAACCAAGCTACGCGATATTTAATTCCTTATGATGCTGACTTCCAAAGTACAATAAACTCTCTTCAATTCTTTTTTTCTAGAATTATAGATATTGGCAACTATTTTTTCTTTACGAAAGGTCAAGCTGAATATTTTATATCAGAATCATTCACTGAGATATCAATAGTTAGCACATCTATAATTGCCCTCTTTTTTGGACTGATAGCAGTCATTTGTTTGCGATCAGAAAATTTACGGAACAGTAAATTTTTACTTATCTTTCAGTTAAGTATGTCTGTTTTGGCTGTTCAGATGCTTTTGTACTTATTCAATATAGTTCCAACTAGCCCTACGCGCCACAGCTTAATAATGTTATGGCCATTTATATCGATTGTGGTGATTTTAGTATTAACCCTATTCACGAACAAAAAGTTGAAGTTTTCTTTGTTGGTTGGGTCCCTATTTCTATTTTCAGCATCAGCCTATAGCTACTATTTGGGATTTGATAATTCACAGAAAAAAAATATTTCACAAAAAGTTACATCTTGTTTGATTGCTAATCATGTTGCTCCATTAGTTTTAGAACCGTGTTTTTTGCAACCTATTTTGCAAAATAGAACAACTAATTTTATTTATTCATGTGGATCGTTTGATGTGGATAAAATACCTGAGGGCGCTGTAAATATTGGTCTACTTACGACTGAGCAATGGACTAATGATAGCGCTAAAGAATTATTGTCTAGGTATTCCAAAAAAGCTTGGACAAGAAATAAGCTTTCTGAAGATTTGCTAAAGGATTGCTTGTCCGAGTCATCAATTTTGGAACATGAAATTCACACTAACGTTGAAATATACAAACTAAAGGAATAGAGACTATGGTTAAAATAAATGAGTATTTGACGACTATTTCTGTTACTTATAACAATTCAGTGGAACTTTCTCGTACTCTTGAGTCTTTGAGTAATGTCGTTTGGCAGCCGAAAGAAATAATTGTTATCGATGGTGGATCAACTGATGGTAGTGTCGCCATTATTGAGTCCTATATTAAGAAATTACCGCAAATGAGATTCATTTCAGAGAAAGATGCAGGTATTTTTGACGCAATGAATAAAGGTAAACGACAGGTAAAAACTAAACTCATTCATTATTTGACTGCTGGAGATTATCTATATGGTGAGCCTTATATGGATGTTGACAAGCCCTCTTTGCTTCCGGTAGGTTTTATTGATGAAAGTGGGCAAGAATGTGGTGTTGATAGAATCAAATTGCTGGGCACAGGATATAATCATCAAGGAATGATAGTGTCAGCTGATCATGAAGAGTATGACGTCTCTTTATGGGTGGGAGCGGACTATAAAATGTCTTTACAGGAATTCCCAAAGGGATTGAGTGAGAAACTTTTTATAAAAAATGGAGGTGTTAAATATCAATTAGGAGGGCTATCTTCAAAGCGAAATATTTTAGGTACATACCATTTGGTGATCGGAATATTCCAGGTTCGTCCTCTTCTTGCTTTGCTAATTATATTTATTCTTATATTAAAAAGTTTAGTGCCGCGTCCTTTACGTAGGTATTTGTTACGACTGCTTTAGCGACTTTTTATTATGTGGACTTAACTTTAGAAAATATGCGGAGATAAAATGCAAATAGTAATTCCAATGTCAGGTTTCGGAGAAAGATTCCGGCGGGCTGGATATGAAGTTCCAAAGCCATTAATTGAGGTAGAAGGCAAACCGATTATTGCCCATGTTATCGATATGTTTCCTGGCGAGATCGACTTCAGTTTCATTTGCAACCAAGAACATCTTGATAATCCAAGTTACAAAATGAGAGAGATATTACAAAAATATGCCCCAACTGGAAAAATTTATGGAATTCAACCACATAAACTAGGGCCTGTTTTTGCAGTTCAAAAAATACAAAAATTTTTGAATCCGAATAAACCTGTTGTGGTTAACTATTGCGATTTTACTTGTTATTGGAGCTGGGAACATTTCAAATCTTTTGTTGATGAAACTGAATGTGTGGGGGCCATTCCTGCTTATAAAGGGTTTCATCCTCATTCTTTAGGAAATACGAACTACGCATATTTAAGGGAAAAAGAAGGTTGGATCAAAGATATTCAAGAGAAGCAACCTTATACTGATAATAGGATGAATGAATATGCTTCCAGTGGCACATATTATTTTTCTTCGGCTAAGATAATGTTTGAAGAATTTGCCGAAATTGTAGACAAAAAGGTTAGTTTAGGGGGCGAGTATTACGTAAGTTTAGCTTATAAACGAATGTGTAGGAACTTGAAGTCCTTAGCCGTCTATCCTATACAGCACTTCATGCAGTGGGGAACCCCTGAAGATGTTAGAGAGTATAACTATTGGTCTCAAACATTTTTAAAACTAGTCATGAAAGAAACAGCACTTCAGGTAACAGAGGGTTCTACGGTCATTCCATTGGCTGGTTTAGGTCAAAGATTTGCGAGTCAAGGCTATCCTATAACCAAGCCATTAATTCCTGTATCGGGGCGCTCAATGGTTTGTCAGGCTACTGACGATCTGCCAACAACGTCAAGTCAGGTGTTTGTAGTGAGATCCGATATGCCTGACTATGATGATGTCATCTCTGAGCTGAAAGAAAATTATCCCAACGGCTTAATTAAGACTATTGACCATGTAACTGAAGGGCAAGCATGTACTGCGATCATTGGAGTAAAAGCGCTGGAGAATTCAAATAAAAAATCTATATCACCGCTAACTATTGGAGTTTGTGATAGCGGTGCTTTGTATAACTCTGAGGCTTATAAAGCTCTTCTGAATGACCCTAAAGTTGATGTAATTGTTTGGGGTATAAGAGGATATGCCAATGCTTCCCGTTATCCTGAAATGTATGGATGGATAGCTTCAAAAAATGGCAGCATCTCGAAGATTTCAGTTAAAAAGGCTCTTGATGACCCATCTAATGATCCAATCGTATTAGGCATATTCACGTTTAAAAAGAAGTCGGATTTTGAAAGGGTCACTAATAGTCTTATTAATCGTGATGGTAGGATCAATGGTGAGTTCTATTTAGACTCCTGTATAGAGGATGCAATCAAGTTGGGTTTAAAATGCGCATTATTTGAGGTCGATAGTTATTTATGTTGGGGAACCCCAAACGATCTCAAAACCTTTGAATATTGGCAATCATGCTTCCATCTTTGGAGTGGCCATCGATATAAGCTTCAAAACGATATTAGAGTTTCAGCGAATGCTGCGAAAACGTTAGAACGCTCTTTTCTACAAAATAGCCCACTAAAAAAAATTAAACGAGAAATGCTATAGTACGTGCAGAAATTAAACGCTTTTTATTAGTGGGAATTGGATCAAATTTGATAAACTTTCTAATTTACCAAATGTTATATTATTTGGGACTGAAGTTATTTCTGGCATCTTTAATAGGATATAGTGTTGGTCTTGTCGTATCATACACTTTGGCACGAGTTTGGATTTTTGGCCAAAAGTTTGCATCTTCAAGAGCATTAGTATTGTCTTTTTTATTGGTTTACATGGTGGGGGGAGTTGGCATGAGTTTGTTGATTGTTTTTCTAACCATAATCCTTGGTATTGATTTTCGTATTAGCTGGACAATCGGTGCATTTTTCGCAGTGGTAAATAATTTTTGTGGGCAAAAATTTTTCGTATTTAAAATTAAGGGTTAATTAATGGCTTCTAAATTCGGCATTCTATCCAAGCTTGAATTTTTACAAAGTTGGTGTTCTAAGTTAATTGCTGGGATAAATCCTGCTATTATACATAACGTCGAAAAGTATTATGTATTGAAGAAGGTGCATTATCTTTCGGCTATAGAGGATATTTCTGGAGACTACCTTGAATTTGGAGTATTTACTGGCAGTTCGTTTTGTCATTCGATAAGGTGTAGTCAGAAATTACGCCATCTCAATGCCGCAGTTTCAACAACGCGATTTTTTGGTTTTGACTCATTTAGCGGGTTTGGGGAGATTGAACCTGACGATGAGCACTCTTTTTATACAGATGAAAACTTTGATACCGATCTAGATAAGGTCAAGCGGCGAGTTCATAAAGTCGCTAAGAATACGCCTTTCCAGCTAGTACAGGGTTTTTTTAGTGATTCACTCTCAAAAGGGCCTAATGCCTTTGATATCGAGTTAGCACGAATCATTTTTGTTGATAGCGATACCTATTCTAGTTCAAGTGAAGCTCTTACTTTTTGCGAATCATTGATTCAAGTGGGCACTTTTATTATTCTCGATGATTATTACTCATACAGAGGAAGTAGATTGAAAGGCGTAACTAAAGCTTTTGATGAGTTCATAAATCGTACGGAGATCGGGGTGAGGAAAGTATTCACTTATGGAATGGGCGGCGTTGTTTTTGTTGTTTCAGAGGTCAAGAAGTGAAGTTTTCGTTAATAATTCCATGTTTTAATGAAGCAAAAAATATTCCGATGCTTTTAAAGCGTTGTGGCGCGATTGCAGATCCCGGTAATATTGAAATTATTCTTGTAGACAATGGCTCCACTGATGAAACACAAGAAGTATTATCAAACCTCATTGATTTCCATCCGGGATGTCGAAGTATTCGAGTTGATATAAACAAGGGTTATGGTCATGGGATATTAGCAGGGTTAAGGTCAGCAAAAGGAACTATTTTAGGCTGGACTCATGCCGATATGCAGACAGATCCGGCCGACGCAATAGAAGGCCTCCGACATTTCGAGAAACATGGCGATACTATATTCTGCAAGGGACGACGGTTTGGAAGGCCAGTATTTGATGTTATATTTACTATCGGTATGAGTTTTTTTGAGAGTATTCTGCTGAGAAAGGCTATGTGGGATATCAATGCACAACCGACAATGTTTCCACGTAACTTTTTCCAAACTTGGCAAAACCCTCCAGATGATTTTTCTTTGGATCTCTATGCATATTATAAGGCAAAGACCTTTCGATTGAGGGTTTGTCGTTTCCCAGTGGAATTCAGAAGTCGGGCATTTGGGACTTCACATTGGAATGTGAACTGGAAAGCAAAAGTAAATTTTATAAAGAGAACATTAATTTATAGTTTTAAGCTTAAGCAAGGGCTTTGAAAGTGAATTTTATAGCGCATAGACGCAATACCATTTGTCAGCTCCAAGATACGGATAAAAAATATGGCGTTGAAGTTGATATTAGGAGTAATGACAACGAGTTAATTATTCATCATGATCCATTTTGTGCTGGGGAGCCATTTAAGAACTGGATTAAAGAATTTAAGCATGGGACACTAATTTTAAATGTCAAAGAAGAAGGCCTCGAAAATCCCTTATTGGAAATTATGAATGATAGCAATATCACCGATTTCTTTTTTTTAGATCAATCTTTTCCCTTTTTAATTAAGACAGCCAATTCCGGTGAGTCTAGATGTGCTATTCGAATTTCCGAGTTTGAGTCATGCGAAACTGCTTTTTCGTTGGCGGGCAAAATAGACTGGGCCTGGATCGATTTTTTTTCTGAGTTTCCACTTACAAATGCAGACTATCAAAAACTCAAAGATGGTGGCTACAAACTATGTATAGTGTCACCTGAACTTCAAGGGCGGAAGTCAACGCAAGAAATTCCGAGGCTAGCAGAGCTCCTTTCTGACAGAGGAATTTTGGTTGATGCCGTTTGTTCAAAGCGAATTGACATTTGGGAAGAGTTGTTTCGTTAATGATTAGTCAAGTATTCTTCAATTCTTTTTTTTGGGTAGGTATCGGGTTAAGAATACTTTTTTTTGCTAGTTTTGAGCCAATCGCAATTGTCAATTTTTTTGGTCCATTTATGAATGAGACCTCAGCTAATATTACTGCAGATCCATGGAATCAGTGGGCTAGCATTGGTGGCAATCTAGATGCTTTCCCCTACGGCTACATAATGTGGCTTGTTTTTATGCCTTTAACAGCGCTAGGTAACTTGTTAGGCACAGATCCTGCGGTAGCATACTCGGCCACTATCTTTATTGCAGATCTTTGCTTGCTTGGTGCTCTTATAAAGTTGTTGCCAGATAGAAAGAGCTTTGTAATAAAGTGTTATTGGTTATCTCCAGTAATAATTGTTTCAAGTTACGCTCTTGGGCTTAACGATATAGTACCGGCTGCTTTGTTAATAATGGCCATCTTTTTTTTACGAAAAAATAAATTTTTACCAAGTTCCATTTTTTTAGTTTGCGCGGTTTCAGCTAAGTTAAGTATGTTGGCAGCTCTACCATTTTTTTTATTATACATCTACAACAATAGGTCTCACAGACATCACTTAGCTGGTTTTATTACAGGTGTAACGTTGTGTAGTTTTACTTTAGGTTTCCCTTTTTTGATGTCTGAAGCGGCGGTGGCGATGCTGTTTGGAAATCCCGAGATGGGAAAAATTTTCTATTTGGCTTTGGCTTTGGGCAATAACGTTGTTGCATACATAGTCCCTTTGATATATCTGTCTCTGTTATATATGGGGTGGCGGATTCGGCCACTAAACTTTGATTTATTTATAATTTTAATAGGTGTAAGCTTTTTAGTAATTGTCCTTTTGACACCTGCGTCTCCGGGCTGGTTTATTTGGTCATTACCTTTTCTCGTTTTATACCAGGCTAGGGGCGACAAAATAGCAATTGTGTTAACCGCATTTTTTTCGTTGGGGTATTCGGCTCACGTTCTCTTAGTAACACCATTACAATTTTCCAGTTACGCTAGCGAGTTTTTTTCTAATATTATCCTAGCTGGAATAATGATCAATCCACTAGTCATTAAATTACTGCAAACGAGCATTTTATTTGCGGGAGGGTTAATTATTATTCGGATGTGGAGAGAAGAGATAACTCGTAGCGATTTCTTTAGATTTAATAGACAACCAATTATCATTGGGATTGCAGGTGATTCTGGTTCTGGAAAAGACACTTTGGCTAATGCACTTGTGCAAATAATTGGATCTCACTCGGCAGTAACATTATCTGGTGATGATTACCATCGTTGGGACAGACAGGGTTCTATGTGGCAAGTAATGACACACATCAACCCAATGGCCAATGATCTTCAATCTTTTAGTAATGATCTTTTTAAATTGAGAGATGGAAAGACTATAAACCAAAGACATTATGATCATGTTACAGGAAAGATGACCAAGCCTATTGCAATAAAAAGTAATCAATTTATTTTGGCTAGTGGATTACATACGCTTTCACTCCCTTTGGTGCGAAGTATTTGTGACTTAAAAATTTTTCTTGATATTGATGAAGATCTTCGTCGTTTTTTCAAAATACGGAGAGATGTTTTTGAAAGGGGGCATACAATTGAGAAAGTTTTAGCTTCGCTCGAAGCAAGACAGGCTGACTTAGTCAAATTCATTTCGCCGCAATCCAATCATGCTGAAATACTCATGTCGCTTAAGCCTTTGAATATAGATACTTTGAATTCATCAAATAAGTCTGAGATACCAAGATTGAAATTAGCTGTAACTATCCGCAACTCATACAATGAAATTTCTCTGCAAAGAGTTTTAGTTGGTATTTGTGGGTTGCATGTAGACTTGGTTAGTAATAATGATGGCTCAGAAACAACACTGACGATTGAGGGTGACTCCAAATCTGAGGATATGGCTCAAGCCGCAGTTTTACTATGTCCCGAAACCCTAGGGTATTTAGATGAGACCCCAGAATGGGAGGATGGAATGCTTGGTATAATGCAAATAATAGTATTTGCACAAATAAGCCAATTAATTACAAAGAGTTTAGATAAATGAAAATTTATGATTCCAAAAAGCTTGATACTTTGCCTGATGTATTCTTGTTTGACACTGATAATACTCTTTATTCTTATGATGCTCCTCATAAATCAGGTATGTTAGCTGTAAAATCAAAGGTAACAAGCATGTTTTCTATATCAGATAGTGACTTTCAATCATCTTTTGCTCTTGGTCGAGAAAATGTAAAAAAACGACTTGATGGTACAGCAGCGTCACATAGCAGACTTCTTTATATGCAGAGAATGCTGGAAATACTTGGACTGGGTTCTCAAATTTTACTTGCTTTAGATCTTGAACAAACTTACTGGAGAACCTTCCTTAGTAAAGCAGTGTTATTCGATGGAGTTAAAGAACTATTAGATGATATAAGAATACTAGGAATTCCTGCTGTCGTGGTAACCGACCTTACTGCGCAAATTCAATTCAGAAAGTTAGTATATTTTGGTCTTGAAAATAGTTTTGATTATGTAGTGACTAGCGAAGAAGCAGGTTATGATAAACCGCATAAAGCTCCTTTCCAAATGGCGATGGAGAAAGCAAATGCGAAGAATGGTGTTGTCTGGATGATTGGAGATAATCCTGTAAATGATATTCGCGGCGCTCGTGAGAATATTGGTGCTGCAACTATTCAAAAAATACATGCGGGAATAAAAGTCGGTCAAGATGATTGTGCGCCCGATGCCTCATTTGAAAACTTTGCGGAAATAAGAATGTACATTTCCAAATTAGGACGGAAGCCTTGAGTAGTTTAAAGCTTGATGCTGATCCGTTGCTCAATGCATTTTGCACCGAATTAGGTAGAGATCCTCTTGTGGTTCAGGGAGCAGGAGGCAATGTTTCCATCAAAGATTCAAGTACTATGTGGATTAAAGCGTCAGGGGCCTCCTTAGCTCATGCAGAAGTTAAAAATATCTTCGTGCCAGTCGATCTTCAATCAATGAGAGAGGAATTCTCGAATAATTATTTTGCCTTTACGCCGAGGGTATTAAATGATTCTAAATTGAGACCTTCTATAGAGACGCATTTACATGGCCTTATGAAACACAAAGTGGTCATTCATTTGCATTTAATCTCTGCATTAGTACAGTTGGTTAAAAAAGACGCACAAGAGATTATTTCCCAATTAATTGGTAACTCCATATCTTGGGGGTATGTCGACTATTGTAAGCCTGGCGTAGACCTAGCTAAAGCAGTGGCTCGACTACTCACATCCAATGAAGCGATTGATGTAATTTTTCTTGGTAATCATGGGATCGTAATTGGTGCGGACTCAGTGCAGCAAGCTGCTGATAGATTAAGGAGGCTAGATCATTTGATGGAAAGAGATGCGCTGGTTGATGCCCAACTAAATAAGGTAAATAAAATATCGATAGAAGTGCCTATTCATGGATTTCATTGGGTGACTAATCGATCGTTACATGCATTGGCACAAAATGAGGTTACATTTAAAATGGTCTGTGATTCTTGGGCATTGTTTCCTGATCATGTTGTGTTTTTGGGAGATAAAGCCCGTTCAGTAGATAATATTGGAGATTTGCTGAAAATAAATCTAAAACTATTAGAGAAAGATCCATTTATTTTTATAAAGGGTCTTGGCGTTTTGCAGAATAATCACTTAAATAGCACTCAGCTTGAGCAACTAATATGCTACTTGCATGTTGTTTCAAATCTAGGAAGTAATGATTCATTGAGGTGCCTTTCTGAAGAGGAAATTGATGCTTTACTTAATTGGGATGCTGAGATTTATCGTCAATCGATATCCGAATAGCAAAAGCCCTTACAAAGAGAATGGTTTAAATTCGCTGATTCATATGTTACATATAATTTAATTATTTCTACACAAATATATTATTTAATTTTAAAGCTAAAGCGAGGGGCTTAGAAAACTATGAAAGAAACTTTGGGGGTAAGGCCTTTAGACTCTTTGGTATCAGTAATTATGCCGGCCTTTAACTCAGAGGCTTTTATTGTTGAAGCTATTGAATCAGTTATGGCGCAAAGTCATTCTGATTTAGAGCTGATTATAGTAGTTGACGGAGGGCATGATGGTACCGCAAAAATAGTTAAATCATTTTGTGAGCTGGATTCAAGGGTATCTGCTGTTTATCACGAGTTTAATCTTGGAATAGCTGAAGCTAGAAATTCTGGACTAAAGATAGCATCGGGTCGCTACATAGCTTTTTGTGACAGTGATGATGCCTGGTTGCCTGACAAATTATCAATTCAATTGGATCTTATGCGTAAAAATAATATCGGAGTTTGTCATTCGTCTGCTTATTTAATTAATGATCGAGGAAACTCAATTGGTGTCAGGAATATACCAAAACGAGTTGATCTAGGAATGATGAAAAAAAGAAATTTCATAATTAATTCTTCTGGAATATTAGATAAATCTTTTTTTAACCATATTGCTCAGCACAATATTAATTCAGAAGATTATGATATGTGGTTGCGGTTATTGAGTTTTGAAAAGATATCTCTAGGTGCAGATAAACCTTTGGTAAAATATAGGGTGCATGTTAATAGTATTACGCCTAACCTATTCAAGTCATTATTGTGGACCGTAAATGTTCAAAGGAAAAATGGGTGTTCGTGGATAGGTATTTTTTTTGGGCTACTTTATAACTTGAAGACTAGAATTTTTATAGATAAGTGATCGCTTGTTAATTCAGATCTATTTTTTTTATAGATTAAGAGAAGACACTTCAAGATAGGAGTGATCCTGACATGACTTACAAAGAGTTTAGAGCTCCAAAGAAGTTAGAATTAGAAAATGAATATTGAAAGTAATTCTTTGGTGCTATAATTTTTGATAATTTAATTATTAATTTAGCAGTTTTTTCTCCTGCTTTGGATATAAGAAAGTTTTTTAAGTAACCTTAAAGTAGCTTTAACAAAGTTAAAGTGAATTTTAAACATGATATAAAATTTTATGAATGACAATAGTGGATTCTGGGATGATATTGATTTAAGGCTAGAGGAACTTATTAATAGCGGGGCTGTAAAATTACCATCTTTAGAAGAATTTAAGTTGGACGATATAGCGACAAATGTCACCGCTGATATGAATGGGGCCACATTTACCGAATTATGTGAAACTCATAAATCTTTCTTAGAGTCAATTAATCTTGAGAAGATTTTAACGCCAAAGTTGTTTGATATCGCTCGTAATCATATGGGTTATAGGGGCGATATAAGCGACCAGTATCATATCGCCCGGTGTATTGAACCTGGTAATTCGAAGGAAATGTACAGAGCCCATTTTGACTCTCATTTGTTCACCTTAGTGTTGCCGATAAGAATACCAATCGCAAACAGCGGGGGTACAGTTGGGGATCTTATTTACTTTCCAAATGCAAGGAATGCCCCAAAAACCGAGTTAAGTAATTTTTTTGGAAAACTTTACCATAAAAAATATGCGTCAAAGTCTGGAATAGAAAAATTTTCGGCAAATCGTCAGAGAATTACTGATGACTTCAGTGATTATAAGCCTTTATTGTTTTTGGGTAACAAAACTTTGCATACCAATAGGCAAGTATCATCGGACTGTTCAAGTCACCGACTTACGCTTTTATCCCACTTTTTTGATCCAAGTCCTAAATATGGGGTTGGTGGGTTGGCCAGATGGATCAGAGCTCGATAGAAATTAGTGGAAATACTTTTTTAATTGATGTGATAATAAAGATATCTGGCTCGTTCGATATAGTGATATCTTAAGTGAGTGTTTTTATAGATAATCTTTAAAAAATAATTTACCTCTATATTTAATGAAAAAAATCAATAAAGTAGTAATTCCTGTAGCTGGTTTAGGAACCAGAATGCTTCCAGCAACGAAAGCAATTCCTAAGGAGATGCTTCCAGTAGTAAACAAACCAATCATTCAATATATCGTTGAAGAAGCAATCTACGCAGGATTTAAAGAAATTATCTTAGTGACTCATTCAAGCAAATATTCCATAGAAAATCATTTTGATAAAAGCTTTGAATTAGAAGCAACTTTAGATAAGAGAGTAAAAAGAAGTTTATTGAAAGAAATAAGAGCTATATCAAAATTAAATGTTTCTATTCAAAGTATGAGACAAGGAGAAGCTAAGGGTCTGGGGCATGCAATTCTTTGTGCTAAAAGATTAGTAGGCAAAGAACCCTTTGCCGTTATATTGCCCGATATGTTAATTAATAATGATAATGGAAATGCTGGAGATTCGCTTAAAGAGATGAGATTAAACTTTGAAAAAGAAGAGATTTCTTCTGTTCTTCTTGGCAAAGCAAAAAAAACAGATATTTCAAAATATGGAATTGCTCAAATAAAAAAGAATTCCAAATTACCTGGGCTTGGATTAATTGAAAAAATCATTGAAAAGCCTTCAATAAAAAGAGCTCCGTCTAATTTGTATGCAGCAGGAAGATATATATTTAATAATGATTTTTTTACATACCTTTCAAAAGTGAAGCCAGACAAATCAGACGAAATTCAATTAACTGACGCGATAGATAATTACGTAAAAGATGACATAAAAGTAAGAGCTTTTGCTTTAGAGGGGAATATATTTGATTGTGGAGATAACGCTGAATATATTTTGGCTAATTTAGAATTTGCTATGAAAGATCCTATAATGAAAGCTAAAATAAAAAATTATCTAAAGACCAAGTAATTTTGATAGGGATTTTAAAAAAAATAGGTTTTAGCCTTAAAAATAAAAAAACAATCTATCTAGTTGAGTCTGAAGAAGATGAAGAGTTCGTAAAAGAATCATTAGAAGAAGAAAAGTATATTGGCATAGATACAGAATTTAATTGGAGAAATACTTATTTTCCTCAATTATCTTTATTACAGATATCCACTAGTTCGAAAATACTCTTAATTGATTGCTTAAAATGCAAGAAATTA
>MDSV01191109.1_pt1 | contig 27961 bp, 55 predicted proteins | sample 810851 | NCBI WGS metagenome assembly MDSV01 (sample SAMN05326640, study PRJNA326480) | marine metagenome | isolation source: seawater | place: Atlantic Ocean: North East | collected 2012 | reverse complement strand
CGCTCATGGAACCAGAGTTCGAAATAGCCCTACTAAGGCATGATGCAGATGAATCAGATATGCCCTACATTGGAGAATTTATTGGTGAATAACACCGCTCATGACAAGTTTGAAAGATTTAGTCAAAAAGAGAAAGAAGGAACGTGAAGCTGAAGAGGCAGAAAAGAAACCTGAAACTCCGATTGTTGACGAGTCGAAGAAAACAGAATTGAAAGATCCCGCAGAAACTCTTGTTGAGCAAGCAGATGCCGTGTTGGCAGATGTTGATACAACGGAGTCGGAGCAGAAAGAGCTTGTGAAACAGGCTAAACAAACTAGCAAGCGGAGAAATGAAACCAAAAATACAGCAGCCCGTAAGAAACGGGCATCGGTGAACAAGAACATCACCGAGCGTATGATGAAACTACCCGTAGCAGAGAGATTTAATGCAGTTGAAACGGCTGTCAAAATGACTATCTGCAGCATTTCAAAAGACCCAACGGTTGCCGCAGCAGGTATTCCAGGTGTCATGATATGTGGTATGGGTGGAATCGGTAAGACTTACCTAGTAACTGAGACTCTGACTAAAGCAGGTCTAGTTCACGGCAAGCATTGGTGGAAAAATTCTGGTAAATCTTCGGCTCTTGGCATATACCAATTACTCTATGAGCATAGAGAAGGTGGTATTGTTGTCCTAGACGATTCGGATATTTGGAATGACAAAGAGGGAATGAATGTCTTGAAGGCAGCCCTTGACACGTATGGTGAACGGGTAGTGTCCTGGAACACCAAAGGTGCAGACCAAGCAGGTATTCCTCGGAGCTTCACAACGAAAGCCGCTGTAATATTTATCACCAACCGTGAAGAAAAGGCGATTCCCCAACCTATGAGGGATCGTTGTATTTACATTCCTCTAGCAGTAACTAGAGAAGAAATGTTTGAACGGATGGATCAGGTATTGAAAGATATCGACCCGAAGGATTGCGACATTAAGATTAAGCAAGATGTATTGAATCATCTAAGAGAGGTTCGCCTCGATACAGACGATGAAATCTCATTGAGAACTCTTTACATGGCAATCAAGTGGAGATTAGCAAAACCTGACGGATGGAAACAGATGGTGGACTTGTTCGTTTGATACGAACACCGCTCATGGAGAATAGATTACTAGCTAAATTAGCTGGATTCACGTATAGAATGTATGGGAATGGACCATACTTCGATTGTGATACTGAAGGATGCCGTGAATCATTTCCAGCAGGGAGAATAGAACACGACACCATACAAAAAAGAGTAATTGAAAATGGCGTAGGAAAATGGATAGAAATTCCAACTTACGAATTCATCTATGATGAAAATGGTGCGCCATGCATGAATGGAGAGGTCTTAAACGGCTGCCCTTATTGCTGAACCCGCTCATGAATAAACAACAGTATGACTGGTGGGAAGATTTAGAGGAATGTTTAGATGATCCCCCAACAGTTGATGAATTACTACGAGACCACCATCAAGCATTTTCGGCTCTTGTCCATAGAATTTACATGGACCAGAATGCAACAGGCCGCAAAATGCAGATGCCCCTTGAAGTCGCACTTGACTTGGCAAGGTGGTTATGGTGTGAAAATCGCTCATGTCTAGAAACAGATTACTAGAAAAATTGGCAGAACGGAAGAAAAGATACAACCGACCTACCATTTCCACTTGGGTTACTGGCAGAACGATGGAAAAAGCGATGGGTATAGTCGAAGCGATCATGGGTAAAACCAAAATCAAAGACGGCATGATACGAGACCCACAATTTTCCACATGGAAGATTGGTGAACAAGGAATGATGGCATCCTGTCTAACGCATGATGCTATTGAACACTTGACTATCGCCATTCCATCTGCTATGACAACTGAAGCTTTAGATGAAGCTAACGTGGATTGGGAAAAAGGAGTAAACAAAATCCCCTTTGCCAAGCAACTGAAGAATGAAGAAACATTTGCATTGGTACATACAGATATCAAGCGCAAAATGAAGGAATTCAAAGGAGAACAACTTGAATTAACTTTCAAGCAACCTACTATTGAGGATAAATCAAGAATGGATATACACGGAGTAAAAGGTAACACCTATACTGATGTGTATGGCTTGAAATACAGATTCTATGACAGAAACTTGGGTTCATGGGTCACAATTAGACCCCCCAAGCAATTGTCGAGACAAAACCTAAAGGAAGTTCGTGGAATTATTCAAATCAGCAAATTGAAACAAGCCTTAGATGCTATGTCAAAAGTTGATACATTGAGTGAAACATTCCGAATACATTCCTATACAGATGAAACCTATGTAGGAACATCAGAAAATGAATTGACAGGATTTGTTACCAAGTTAGGTAGCGATGAAGTCGCATCTTCTATGTCAATACCAGTGGATTACAAATCCCGAGGTTATCAAAACAAAGGAGGAATGACAGGACTTTCACTTGAAAGACTGAAAAATTTCGTTAAGACACTATCTGGCGAAGCCGTAATTGAGTTTGGTGAAAATAGACCTCTCCGTATTATCGGAGTTGTGAAAGGACCCGAACCTATTTATTACGAGTATTTGCTAGCAAACTTATCCGAACCTGAAAGGTGATCCGCTCATGGAAGATGATGAATGCGACCATACTACCACCGATATGTCTGGAACTTGCTTACATTGTGGAATGACAGCTGCAGAACAATTAGGGGCTGAATGGGAAGATTGCCCTGGTTGTGGCTGTGAAAGACGCATCGGTGAAAAGTGCCACAATCACTACCGAGTGATTGATGGGGAAATGACAGGGCCATGCCCTCCAGATGAAGAGTAAAACCGCTCATGGGAAGAGACCTCATACAAATGGATGAAAACGAATGGTGGATTGTGGAAACGGTAAGTGAATACCAATCAAGACAATCAAAACCATTTGTTAGTAAAGAAGAAGCTATCGAAACCCTACGCAAAGGTGGATGCCACGAATGGGTTCTTGAGGAACTCAAAGATTGTGGGCACGTTCCATCAATGATAATGGGTGGAAATAAAGGTGGAATGTTTTCACCAGGAATGGAAATCGGTAAAGCACTAGAAAAGATGGATGCATTATGTCCAGATGGCGAACATTCGCTATACGAAGATGTTGAGTGCGCCAAAGATGGTTGCACTATCACAACTGTAAACTGGAATGGCGATGAATCAATCTGTGGAGATTGTGAAGATGCTGAATATGAAGCAAAAAATAGCTAAATCCGCTCATGGAATGGAAAGAAGCAAAAGAACAATATGAATTGTTTCAAAATGGAGAACTAACAGATGCGAAAGATCTGATGAAGTTCCTTTTTGAGCAACATGAAGCCGCAGGGATATACTTGAACACAGGTTGTCCGTGTGGCACTTGCGTTCCAAGGCCAATGCTAGGGATGTCGTGGCACAAAAATTTGGGATTTAACAGCCCAAATCCTTGTGCAGAAGAGTTGTATGAACAAGGACACCGCTACGCAAGCCATTGGTATAGAGGTAATGAATAATTGACTGAACCGCTCAAAGGAGAGACTAAAAATGGTTAATTCGAAATTGATGGAAGTAATGGAGATTTTACAGGACCACGACATAAGGACTGAAGATCTCAAGCAAAAGACAGATGATGGCGTTGAAGTCATTGAAGCGTTATTGACTTGGGAAGACAATCATAAATCTGATAAAGATTTTATTGGAAGTTCTATGAAGTTCTTGTCACAACACATTACACTTCCAGACGAATTGCTCGCAAAATACCTTGCTAACGATGGTAAGCCAACAAAGGCTGTTGTTGAGAAGGTCGAAGCGGAGCTTGAACAGGAAGAGTCCGAAGAAGACGCTGAAGCCGAATTGGAGAAGTTCTTGGAAATGGTTTCCGAAGAATATCCCGAATTGGTTGATGAAGTCGCTGAAGACGCAGTTATTGACACTTTGATACAAGCCGAGAAAGAAGATGACATTGAATGGAGAGAACACTTTACTGATGTTCTAAATGCAATGGGAATCGAACTTACTCAGCCTGAACCCGAAGTGGAAGAACCTGAACCTGAAGTGGATCATGTGCATGATGAAAATTGTACGCATGAAGATGATGAACTTGATGAGGAAGACGAAGAGGAAGAAGACGATGATGTTGAAATCCCTATGGTTAGCCCCGAAGAGTTCGCTGAGGCTGTGGAAGATATTGTTGAAAGTGAGCCGCAAGAGGCTAAGACAATCGATAATCAATTCCAAGAGCCTATTACACCACCAAGCGTTGCACGACCTGGAAGCATCGCCTCTATGATGGAGGCAATTGCTATCAAGGAGCAAGTTCTTGCGAATGCAGTAAAGGAAGTCGAGCAAGTTCTCGACGAGGCAATAGAGCTTGTTGCCGAATACAAGAAGTCAGTAATTACACAGACTTCAGCTATTCGAGAAAAGCTTGAATAAGCCGCTCATGAGTTTGAAAGAAACTTTGATTGATTTCCTTGAAGAAAATGGCGCAAGCCATCTCAAGGAATTATATGAAGCAAATCCGAATGAGAAGGAAACAACAATCCGTGGAAGATTAAATGAGAACATTAACAAATGTTTCAAAAGGATTTCACGTGGAGTGTATATCGCAATTAGTGGCGATAGTCAAACACTTCTCATAGAAGGAAATGCTTGGGATGCCATTGATGATTTTGAAGATGATAGTTTTGATGCTATCATTACAGATCCGCCTTATTCGGTTCTGAATTATCAAATGCAGACTGGTTCAACTCGCCCTAGAAACTTGAAGAAAGGGTGGGATTTTGAAACAAAAGACATTGATGAAGAATTATTCAGTAAAATGTTGAGAGTATTGAAGCCAGGAGGACACTTCTTCTGCTTTATGCCAGCGTGCAAGCACGACACGATTGACTACATCTATGAGCAAGTGAAGTTAGCTGAAAAGGCTGGATTCACGTTTAACAGCCAATGGGTGTGGGATAAAGGCGTGATATCGCTTGGTTACAATGGAAGGCCTCGGCACGAACTGATTATGTTCTTCTCTAAGGGTAAGCGTAGGATGACAAGCGACAGGAGTATTCCTGATGTTTTGGCATATAGGCGTTTAATGAGCCTAAAGAAGAAAATACATCAAACTGAAAAGCCAGTTGATTTGATTGCGGAGCTAGTAAAGTTCACAACCGATCCAGGAGACATTATTCTTGACCCCTTTGCAGGGTCGTTTAGTCTTGGGTCGGCTTGTCGAAAATTAGGCCGTCATGCAATCGGCATCGAACTAAGCAAGGATTACATTAACGCTTCATGGAATAGAATGAAGGAACAATGTTAAACCGCTCATGGGTGCAGACCTAATATATGTAATGGTGATAATGGAAGTCACTGAAGAAGTAGCAAATGAAAGGCTGAAGGAACTTACTTTACAAAAAGTGAAAGAAGAACATTCAGACTTTTGGGAATGGCACGAAGACGATATCATTGAAGGGATGGATGAATGGAATGACCGAGATGGTGATGAAAAAGCCTTTGCTCTAATGAAAGAGAAAATCAAAGTAGGCTTAAAATTAGCTTACGACTGTTGGACTAGAGGTGAATGGCTTAGAAACATTACTTCATTCAACATAAGAGGAATCAAAGGAATTATGACAGCAGACATGAGTTGGGGAGACTCTTGGCCTGAACTAGATGAACTCGGGATAATAAGATCTCTCGGAATCACAGAGAATGATTGGTGATACCGCTCATGACCGATAATTGGTTAAACACAAAAGCTGGAATGAGATTTGCGAATCATACAATTCCAAAGCTTACTGAAGCAATTGCTAGAATGAGTTTGGCATTGGAGAATCACCCAATATTGGGTTCACCGCCATGCGAAACATACTCATACAGCAATGATGAAGAGGAAGAACTGAATGCAGTTCCTAGTGAATGGACAAGGAGACAACAGCAGGTAGGCGAGATTCAGCGTGTTTTACGCTGGGAGCCTAACGAACTGGAAATCCTGTTATATCGTGCGCTAAGTCGAGCATACACAGCCCCAAGAATGGGTATAGAAGAAGGCGATGACACATTTGATGAAGTCTATCATGCATTAGCGGTAGCTTCGCATGATTTCAGAAATGCATTGACTTGCCATACATTCGTAGTTGAAGACGAAATAGCAGACGACAATCCACAAAGGATTGAATGGGAATACAAAGGTGATGACAGATCACCCTAAACACCGCTCATGGGTAAATTAGAAAAACCATGTAAAAAGATTGAGGCAGCGACAAAGAAGCTGCAGAAGAAGGTAACAAAAATGGTAACAAACGGTGAACTTGATCTCACCAAACTAGTACCAAAGCAGAGAGCCGCACGCCCCGAGGAACTTTTAACAAAAGTAGGGTATCGTGAGGCTGGTGAAACAGACGAAGAATGGACTTCACGAAGAGACAACTTTGTGCCAGAGGAATTGCCAGCAGGCAAACACCCGTTTACGGGCTTCTTTTGGGGTGAAGGTGAAACTAGAAACCAGTTTTTGCTTGTTCCTGAAAACCTAGTTGTATATGATGTAGTCCAATCTGACAAAGAAGCAATTATGAGCTTCTTGAAGGATATGGGTATCAAGAAATTACAAATTAATTTTTCAGGAGGTCATGATAGCGGAGGTGAAGACGGAGCCGAAGTATGGTTCGATTTCACAGACAACAATCATGAATGGAGAGCAGATAAAAGCTTTAGCAGTACAGAAGACTTGTTTTTTGGCAAAGGGGCTGTAAATCGCTACGCCCAGCCTAAGAAATGGGTACAAACTGAAGAGTTGAACGAAAAGGGTTATCCGATTCGTAAAGAAATTCCTAACCCTGATTACCAAGATTGGTTCAAAGACGCTAGGGAATTCCTAAGCGGATTTAGCAAGCCAATTTGGTCCAAGTATGGAAGTTTCGCTGGAGACTACGAAGTTCAAGGGAAATTAACCTACGATGTTGAGAAAGACACCATGAAACTACATGGTAGTGAATCATGCTGGGAAGGTTTCTCAGTTAGTTACTGAATACCGCTCATGTCACACGCATGGCACCATGCCGTATCATCGGCAAAAGAATATGGAGGAATACCTGAAGATTATGTGAAAATACACGAATGGTTTGATGCTCCCAAAGAGCATATACCTGATTTTCGCAGCAGAATGTTTAGGCACCATACGCAAGGAATATCAGTTGCTATATCGGTGTTTGGCCCATCAATATTGAATAGTGATGGAGTCAAGATACCTACGCAATGGATCTGTGAACAGCACATGATAGAGGACTTTGGAAGAATACCAAGACCCGAAGATTGGGTCAAGAATTTGACAAGACTCGAAACAGAATCATGGATGGCTGCTAACGCTAGGTCTGGACCGAAGAAATCTCCTACCAGGAAGATACTTGAGAAATCAAACGGTATAGACCCGCAATTCAAACCATCTGCGTTTAACTGATAACCGCTCATGAAGACACGTAAAATGAAATATCAGCATGGCAATCCAGATATTGCCAAACTACAAGTTAGGACTATTGACACGGTTGAAGATGGATTGCCTGAAGATTATGACGACACATTGTACACAGAGTTCGCCAAGAACTATGTCGCAATCAATCGTAAGATTAAGAAATGCGATCCAGAACTAAGTGATGAAGTAAGTGAAATGATTGGTAGGTATGCAAGAGGCCTAAGCACAATTAATGCTTGCCTTGCAACTGAATTTGCTAGAACTCACTTGATTCCTAAGTTTGGAGGCTTTGTTTACTTTGTTGATGAAGACAATAACAAACAACAGCTCCGAGTCGAAAGACCAGCGACAAAGGACATTGACGGAATATATGCTGAAAGTTTACCAACAGATCTTAATGATACTGAATGGGAACACGTAATCAATGGGGTTAGTTTTTCGTGGAAAGAAGTTGTTATGCTGATGAGACACGCTAACACGCAACTTTACTACGATTAAACACCGCTCATGTCTAGAATTGAAGACGAAGTATGCGAGAAGATACAAGCACGCTCTGATGTTGGAAAAGCCAAATATGGCACAAACATGGAAAGAACTGACTTGAGCAACCTTGAATGGTTGAATCACTTGCAAGAAGAACTGATGGATGGAGCTGTATATGCTCAAAAAGTCATGGAGAAGATAAACACCTTAGCGAATGCTTGGGTGACATTTGGCTATGATGGGTCAGAAGCAGGTTGTGTAATTCATTTGAGTACAGAGCCAGACGACCCATTGGAATATTTTGGTAGTATTTCCGATGAAGAAAGGGAGGATTTCATTGAATGGTATGAAGATGGGGGCTGGGAAGCCCGAGAACCTGGCGAATGGAATTTTCGCTGTATGAAATTGTCAAAGATTCTCTATTTGCTTTGAATCCGCTCATGAATTTACAAGACTTACTAGCAGACAGGCTCAAAGATAGAGCTTGTATTAACTGTGGTAGGAGACTAACTGATCCAGATTCGATTAAAGATGGATTTGGGCCAGTATGCCGCCATAAGTTAGTAATGAAGTATGCACGACTACAAGCAAGCATAGCTTACAAACCCGATGAAGACGATTATTTGGAAATTGCCGACATTGGGTTGACTAAACTGCCCGAAGCTGATTATGTGATTGTTGGCAATACGCCATTTACCGAATCACTATTGGCAACAAGAAATGAACATGGAGATGCTATTGCAGTAACATGGATTGATTGGAAGGGCGATACAGGCGAACTTAATGAAGATGCTATGCCTTGGGTTGATGCAGTAAAAATGACTTTCAAAACAGATACTTTGCACAAATGCATTCACATGGATGATGAACTACTTGGTTTGATGGACACATATTGGGGTCCATGCCAAGATATCAAGAAACATGATGATGCACCTAAAGACGGTGAAACATGGGGTCAACATTACCCCTACCACTTTTGGGAGATACTCGACCAATGCCTTATGGATTGGTGCGAAGGCTTTGATTGGTATGAAATGTTAATCGATATGATTCAGGATAGAAGAGGAAAAGGAAAAGAAGCTGAACTTCTTGATTACTTCCTCGATTATCTTGTGGATAGGAATAACAAAACTTGCATAAATACGTGGGCCAACTATCCTGACGAAGCAATGGAAGTTGCTATCGGTTGGGGTGAGGATTTCCACGCATCAATACCGAAGCTATCACAATGAAAGTTATCGCTCATGCAAAATAATGCAATACAAGTCGCATACGACACCTGTAACGATAACAAACAAACTTGCGTTTGTTGCGGGAAGAATATGCGAAAAGGAGAAAGAGGCATTGTCCTGAAAACAGGAGATGGAGTCACGAAGGATTTGTGGCTCAAATCAAAATGCCGCTGGAAATTTGCTGCAGACATTCGTTCGCTGGTTGATCCTGATGGAAAACAACTCGAACCAATTTTCAAAGAACATGAGAAGAAGCTCAGAGTTCTAGATTTGTGCTGCGGTATGAAAGGTTGGAGTAAAGCATTTGCTGAAAGAGGTCATTATGTTATGACCGTTGATATTGAACCAAAGTTTGAACCAGATATCTGCGCTGATGTTATGGATCTTACTATTGAAGACCTAGGAACAGATTGGGATATCATATTGGCATCCCCCCCCTGTCAAGGTTTCAGTATTGCTAGTTGTATGAAACATTGGGCTAAGGGCAGCTATTCTCCAAAGACGGAGTTTGCTGACCGTTCGCTAAGGTTGGTGCAACACGTTTTCGAGTTAATCGAACAAATCAAGCCTACTTATTGGGCTATGGAAAACCCTCGGGGTATGTTGAGAAAGGTATGGAAGTGGCCTACACTTACCACCTACTTTGCAGCATGGTCTGGTGGAGATTTGCACCAACGAAGGCCGCAGAAGCCGACAGACCTGTGGGGCACATTCCCAACTGGTATGTTATGGCCTGAGCCTCGAAGATGGGAACTAGCACCTAGAGGAACACAGCGAGGAACGCAGGGAATCAAAGACCCTGCAGAACGAGCGGTGATTCCTTGGGGATTATCATTTACGCTTTGTATCAATTGTGAGAACGAACATGGCAACGGTCATTATGAAACAGTAGTCGAGAAAGACGGACAACTCCGCTTTGGACCACTAGAAACGATCATGCGTTTGTTCACACCAATGAACGAGCCAAAGCTAATGCTTGCGTGAAGAACCGCTCATGTACCAAATTTATGTACGAAGCAATGTGTATCTGGTTGACGATGACCCGTTATACCAAATCGCAGAGAAAGATGCCTATACGGATAAAATTTTAGACGAAAACATCGTTGAAATGAAAAAATACCCTGACGGTTATTTGAAAATTAAACTGAAGGAAATGACGGCAAATGAAACCATTGAGTATCTAGCAGACCTGCTGGATACCTGGGGCAGAATAAGCGTTGAATGGAATGAAGTTTAATCCGCTCATGTCTAAATACAAAGACGAAGGACTTGAATTGAAGAACTTGAAAGTTCACAATGATATGAGTCAAGAGACAGTATGCTTCTCAGCAAGCATTTACTGGAAAGGTAAGAAAATTGGTGTAGCTAGAAATGAAGGTCGTGGAGGTTGCAACTTCTATGATTTCGACATGGATAAACCAATTAAAGAATTTGAAGAATGGGTTGATTCGCAACACATTACCTACACAGGTTTTGATGGCGAGGAAAAGGAAGTAACAACTGAAAAGCTTGATTGGATAGTGGAAGAACTTCGAGAAGAAGCAGAAACCGCCAAATGGATCAAGCGTCAAACTAAGAAACAAGTAATCTTCCGTATTGAAGGAGATGAAGAAGGATCTTACAGAACAGTTGGCAATCAAGGGCAACCTGAAAAGGCAGCCGCTTGGGTCCGAGAAAAGTACGGTGATAAAATCATCGAGATTCATTCTTGAATACCGCTCATGGAAAACGCACAAGTAATTTTTCAGGCACCTGGCAATAATTATGAAGACACAACATTTGTGTTCATGAGAGCCACGATTGATGGGATTGAAGAATGGTCCGTATTACATCTGAAAGATGCGAAAGTAGTTCGAAGGAAATCATGGACTTCACCCTCTATGGCATTGAGATACTTCGCTGATGTAACATATACGCACGCATACTACTTTTACGAAGAAGAGTTTTTGCCTGTTCTAGATGAAGTCTTTGAGAGAGAATTGAACAGGAAATTCGAATAAACCCGCTCATGGTTAAAGCACCAAAAAGAGTACGAGAGAAGTTCGTACAATTGCAAAGAAAGAAGGAAGCGAGGGATGCCCTCAAGGAAGAAGTCAAGGAATTAGAAAAGCAATGTAAGCAACTATTCGAACGACACAAGAACGAAGAAGGAAGATTAGTCATCGGACATGACGGAATCGATAACTTCTATCGTGTTTCCTTTGAAAAAGGCGAAACTGTAATTCCACCACATACGGTGGACTACATTAGAGCTAAGAAAACTAAGGTCAAGTGTGAGAAGCTTCTCACGCCTTGAGCCGCTCATGAATAGTAAACCGACAGTTGGTTCGTTCTTTTCAGGAATCGGAGGTTTGGATCTTGGCTTTGAACAAGCAGGGTTCCAGAATCTTTGGGCGAACGAAGTTGATAGCCACCAGGCATCAATCTTCAAAGAGAACTTTACCGACACGAAACTTTACGAAGAATCGATACATTTGTTGTCGAGTAATATGTTGATGGAGGAACATGGAATACCAGATGTACTGATAGGGGGATTCCCCTGTGTTACATATTCCAATGCCGCTAACATTCACAACAAGAAGCATTGCGATAAGAAACCAAAGCAGAATTACCAAAAGTATGCAAGGGAAGGTGGAGAACTATTTCTCCACATGAGAAGGATGATAGGCGATATGCAACCAAAGGCATTTGTTATTGAGAATGTAACAGATGTTCTAGGTGCAAGAATCGTTATGGAGACCTTGAAGAACACCCCTTGTTCTATTACTGGTGAAAGACTAGGCCGATACTATACTTTCGTTTATGGAAATGTAGTTTCTAGTGACTTTGGAGTAGCGCAAAAGCGTAAGAGACTAATTGTGATGGGATTCAATAAAAACATTGAACAACCTATCCTTGAACACAAATCATTGGACCTGACACATACAGTTGGCAAGATATTGGAAAAGAACCCCGATGTGCCACCGTATAACGGTCCAATGCCCGATTATATGCTACGCAGACTAAACCAAACACCATCGCCTAGAACTGGCAAGGTGTATAGGCAGAAAGTAGCTATCAAGCAGAACTGCGAAAGTGAAATTGGGAATACGTGTATAGCACATTACGCTAGCGATCAAAGCACCCAAATGGTGCAAAGAGATGATGGCTTAGTAACGCCATACTCTGTCCGAGAATATGCAAACCTGCAAGGTTTCCCTTCGGACTTTAACATCGTAAACAGCAAACAATCGTATCGAGGCATAGGAAACGCAGTAACAGTAAATGTGGCAAAGGCAATAGCTGAAGCCGTAATAACTGAACTGTGATTAGCCGCTCATGTCGAAAGATAAAGAAGAGCAATGGAAAGAACACAATGAGTTAATCAAGAAAGGAGCCGAACAAATACTAAGTTGGGCGTATGAACTTTCTCAAGATTATCTTGAAAGTATTCTTGAAGATATATTGCCAAATGACATTGATAATAAGGAATGGTGGGAATTAGCCCACGAATGCAGAGATAGAATGGGTTACGCCATCATTCCAGAGGAATGACACCGCTCATGGGAATCGTAATACGAACCGAAATAAACCCCGAGACAGGACAACAGGTAATGGAAGATATCAGCCCCGAAGGCGATACATACACGTTGGATGAGCTGTACAAGATCACTAGATGTAACATGATTGAACTTGTTCGTCTAGAAATCGATGGGGTTGAAAAGCTAATGGTAGTTGATGAAGAAGGAATGATGAGAAACAAGCCAACAAACAACGCAGCAACAGATGTGTTGTGGGAAAATAACCCAGTCCATAGAAACTTTACAGTTTTATTGGGAGATGTTGCTATCGTTGACAACCATGAGGTAAACTAATTACCGCTCATGTCCAGGTATGAATGGAAACCAGTTGCATTGATGGAAGGAATTGAAGAAGTTTGGGTCACATTTTATTGTGCTGAACTCGACAAAGAAGTATCTATCGAAGTATGCAGCGTTGAAGACTTGATTTACGACAAAATCGGAGATCAAGATGATGTTAGACAAAGAATCCAAGAAGCAATGGATGAAATGGACTAACCCCGCTCATGAGTCTTACAGGACTATTACAAGCTCGAACTATCGAGAAAGAAGGAAACTTAGGAACTGCTGTAAGCAGAAACAACCTAAACCGAGGTTTTGAACTTATCAGCAGCTTAACTGAATACCCCGCTTTGTATATCATAAAAGACAAAGGGTTGGTGTTAGCTGCCAAATGCCAAAGTCAGGTTACATCAGGGATGGTTTTCATTCCAGATGAAACAAATGATGGCGTAACAGAGTTTAGCTTCTCGGAATTAGAAGGATTAGAGCCGCTTGGATCGATTAAAAGCAAAGCATTCAGCGATATGATGAAAGCTTTCAAACGTAAGTACAAAGCAACAGAAGTCGAAAAACCCTTGGCGATTATGGTTGAGGGCAGCACCCTCACCGTAATTGCAGATCATTCTGCAATAAAAAAGGGGATTTGGGAATACAAGACTAGGTTGTGGGAAGTTACTACTGCTGAACGAATTACACCGTTTGGCCTAAGCGACAAATCATGGTTGAAAATTGAAAACTGGAAACTGAAAAAAGCAATGAAGGCAACGAAACTTCAGAATCAAAACATAATTGATTTGTATTGTGAAAAAGGCGAGACAACTTTGATGTTTCACGCCAAGAATGACAATTGTAAAAGAAACATGGAATACATTTCATATCTGCCTGATACTATGACCCAGGTCATTGAAACGGCAGATTGTAGCACGCATTGGAAGCATTTGAATGGCTTAATGATGAAGATTGATTGCACAAAGGGTGCTGCTTGGAAAGGCAAACCCTGTTCAGATATCAGTATTGAATCAAACAAGGCATTGCTTATTGCTGGGATTGATACCAAAGGAAGGACAAAGAATGAAGGATTATTGAATACTCCGAGATTCATGTTTTCCATTGAACAACTCAAACCTGAAGACTCCTATGTTGGAGTTAGCAAATTGAAACAACGGTTTCTAAAAGCAAAGAGAACCTAAGTACCGCTCATGTCTGAAACAGATACAGAAGCAGACCGATTGGTTCGTGCGATATTTGAGTGTAAGTGGTGTGGTGCAGAACACGCATACCCCGAAGCAGAAGGCTGGGCAAAAGAATCGAAATTACAAGATTTGATGAATGGATTGACTACAATCTGCCCAGGTAATATGGAATGTATGCTGGCTCCGCATTATGAGTATGTCATAAACGGTAAGCCCGCCACGCACGCACATAACTTTGAACTAATCGATATTGAGGTGAAAGATTGAACGAAAGTTCCAATTATTCGACCACCATCGGAAGGCGTATGCCGCAACTGACTATCAAGCATCGACTTGAATGCAGGTGCGTTTGTGGCCTATGGGGTCGTTTAATTGGAACTGACAGATTTGCTAAGGATGGGAAGCAAATCTGCAAATTCGTTTGTTCTTGTTTAACACCAAAGCCAGATTTCGAGGATCCGTATAGAGGATTCCTCGGTTAATCGCTCATGCAAACGAGTAGTTTGATGAATATTGAATTGGAGCTGGATGACTTCATTCCCAAAGGAGATACTAGACACTATATGGGTGTCGATTTAGTAGGATTACAAATGGACTTACGAAAACAAGCAGGTCCTTTCTATGATCCCGAATTGACACTTATGCAAAATGTCGAGGAACTTCTTGGAATTGAATTCCACGATGCAGTACAATCAGCACTATTGAGGCACAAGAACAATTTGAAGACAGCATACGCCATCATTGAGAAGGTGTTAGAATCTCCAAATTGAGCCGCTCATGCAATCAACATTGGCACCACCAGAAATTAAACTGGTAGTAAGACAAGAGATTGGAATGCGTGTTGAAAGGGCGAAATTTGCTATGCCCAATAAAAACACCTTTTCAATCAAGCCAATCAAAAGATTCGTTGAAGAAGAACTAGAAGGTTTGAATCGTGTCCTCGACCCTTTCGCAAGAGAGGCGAGATACGGACACATTACTAATGACTTGAATACAAAGTTCGATACAGACTACAATATGGATGCGTTAGCATTCTTGAAATTGTTTGATGATAATGAGGCAGACGGCATAATATTTGACCCGCCTTATTCACTTAGACAACTCAAAGAATGTTACGATGATATTGGACACGCTATGACACAAAAAGAATCACAATCATTCTATGCAGATATCAAGAATGAAATAATGAGAATAGTGAAACCAGGTGGAACCGTTCTATCATTTGGATGGAATAGTATGGGAATCGGCAAGAATAGAGGATTCTCTATTCACCGAGTTATGATGGTTCCTCATGGTGGACACCACTATGATACTATTTGTGTAGCTGAAACGAAGCTTTAGATCGCTCATGCAGAATTCTATCAGAATTGAAGCCGCAAAAAGAGGGCAGGGTTCAAATGAACACCCATGCGTTGTTTGCGGAGCTAGAATCAAAAAAGGCGACTTGACTTTTGTTATGTCGAGGCATAGTGTACCTTCCCGTCATGATGGAAGCGTTACTTCATTGGTACAAATCAAAGCACACTTACATTGTGTACAGGATTTGATTGATGAATACCCTCAACAAACATTACTCGCCTAATATCGCTCATGCAATCAGAGATATTGATTGAGAAAGCAGAGAAAGAACTGCAAATAACTGAAGAAGAAATGTATGAGGCACAAGACGAAGCCTTGCTAGAAGCTATGGAATGGTTTGACTACAATAATAGTATTGACACAATCGAACCAAGTTATGCTGCAGATATTGTGTTGGACTGTCTAAATGCAAATGGAGTTACACATTGGACTCGGGAAGCAGCATACGGATGGTTGATGGAGTTGATGCAATGGTACATGATCAGCCTAGAAAATCAATTAGAAGGATTTTATGAAAACGACACCGCTCATGAAGCTAAAAATGGCTACTAGAAATGTTCGACAGGAGTACATGGAATGTGGAAAAATCGAACCAAGAAAGAAAAGAACCCAAACAAGCAACGGGAAACCACTAAATCGTTTCCCTGTCAAAGCAGTCCACATAAGGGGCAACAGCAAGACCGAGCCAAATACACTTGACACGGTTATGGGCTGTCCTGGCAAGTGCCACGGATGCTACGCATCTGTAAGTCACTATGTCTTTGGTGGAAAAATGGACTTTGATAATCCAGTATCTTTGGTACTTGTACCAGAGAAACTGCGAGCAGACCTTGTTGACTTGAGGTTCAAGTACCCTCACATTGATTGGGTGCGAATAGGAGTTATGGGAGATCCCTTCGGAAGAAAGGATGGAGTCGAAGTAACAGTACAAACAGCAGAATTGATTAGCGAAATGGGTTTCAAACCCGTTATCATCACGAAGTTTTGGGCCATGCCCTCAATTGAGCAGATGATTCGTTTATCTTTGACAGGAGCTATCATCCATTGGTCGGTTATACCTGGCTATGATGAATACCCTACATACGATAAGCGAGTTGCAAAAATCATGGATTGGCTAAGAAGTTACCATGCCTACAATAAAGATGAGAATGTATTCATGCGATTGTGTACCTTTTCATTCAAAACAAAGGAGAATGGTGGTGGAGGCCTAAAGGAACTCCAAGATTGGTTTAGAAAAGCCTGTAAAGCTGAAGGCTGGGCTATTCTAGAAACCCCTTGGAAGATGGAAGCCAACGATCCACGCTGGCCGTATGTTGAAATGGAAGATTATCAAAAGGCTAGAAGCTACGTGGATTACACGAAGATAAGCCGAAAATCGACCTGCGACCCGATTTACTTTGAAGGAGATTTATACCAGACAAACGATGCAGATGTTATCGCTTGTCATACGCCTTGCCCAATATGCCCCAACCAATGTGGCACAAAGCGAGGCTAAATCCGCTCATGGAAAAGAAATTTTCAGAATTAGAAGAAGGAGTTGATTACATCGACATGGACAAGAGAAGTTTTGCAGAACGACTACCAGAAATAGTCGAGAAAGAAGCAAACAAAGAATCTGCGGATTCTTACGGAGTAAATAATCTTGATATTGATGAAGAGTTTGCTGCACAGCAAAAGATTTCAGAGATAGTCCTGGAAGAAAACCCAGGGCTGCTGGAAGAAACTGTGGATGACTTATTTGATAAGGGTCCAAGATGGATAGTATTTGCCCAAATCGAAGAGTTTTGGAGCTATCATTTAGGTCGATGGGATAAAACCCTGACAAAAGCTGATCCAGTTGATGTAAAAGTGAACGGAAACAGAGAGCAAAGATTTCGTGATGAATGGGTAGTGTGTGAATCACTTACTACCGCTCTAGAAGCGTATGATACTTTTTGTAAACTTGAGAATATGCGAATAGCAGGTATCTCAGCCGTTGTAAAATCAACAGACTACGATTATGTGAGTTCGGCAGAGTTCTCACAGGCAAAGTTGTTCCTTGCTGGAACACCAGAATAAGCCGCTCATGCCTAGTAAAACTACTTGGAATAAGATTGAAAAAACACTTGAGAGGTCAGTATCGATTGCATTTGATACTTGCCACAAGATCTATGTTAATGAAGACGAGGAACAACATGAAAAAATGAAGGGTTATGGATATGACCCACTAATTCGGATTGAGACAATAGGGGTAAAAGAAGCCCTTGAAACATTGAAGATTTGGTACGAACATTCATGCGGTTTGAAATTCATTAGTGCCGTTAGAACAGTCGATGGAAACCCCAACGATGGTTTTACGGATTTGATACCTCAAATGTGAATAATCGCTCATGGTACTTACAAATTTAGTACAGAAAGCAAAGAAAGATAGAGAAGTCAAGAAAGCTTCAATCAAAGTAAACAAAATCCGTAAAGAGATGAACAAAATGTTCGACACTTGGAGAGAAAACGGAATAGTTGACGATTTGGTAAAAGCACAAACGCTTCAATCGGAGCTTCAGCAAGTTATGACCCAATCACTTGAAAGTCTAGCAGTTGAAGTGAAGAAACCTGACCTACCTCCAATTACACATGGAGATGATCGGGCGAAGAAGGAGCGTGAACGTGAGCGTCTGCTTGAGAGAATACAAACCCAAGAAGGGGAAAAGAAACTCAAGAGTGCTAGACGCTTAGAAAAGCTGAATGCTTTACTTGATTAAACACCGCTCATGGCAGATAAACCAAAACACGCATACTTGAAGCGTGCAGAATTGAAACATGGCGTTGAAATTGCAGCATACGAATGCTTGAAACTTCTTGAGTACGAATCTCTCGAAGGAAATTACGACCAATGGACTGAACGAGGGGTTAGCCGAGAAGTAGCTGCAGATGCAGTTGAAATTTTGATGGATATTCTAAGAGAACACCATCCACTATGGCCTTCCCCCGCTTGAGCCGCTCATGAATCTTACAGAATTATTGATGGAAAGACTCTCAGATAGAGAGTGTTCCAGATGTGGAAGGAGATTAACTGACCCTGCATCTATTGAAGATGGCATAGGGCCAGTATGTAAGAAGCACAATGAGATCACAATTAATTACGGTATTATTCGCTTAGGGCATCATCCTGAAAGGGTTGACAAAACCGAAGCTTTTGAGAAATTCTTTGGAGAATTCCCTCAAGCAGATATCGTGGTGATAAGTGGAGATTATTGGTATGAAGGTTACTTCAATTCACCAGCACATGATTATCCACTAATTTTCGTTGATGGCGAAGGCACTTGTGCCGAAGATATCGAAGTTGAGGAAGAAAACATTCCAACATCTTACGAAAAATTCAACAGAATTAACAATATACTGAAAAACCCCAAAGTCAAAATGAATCTGCTTCATGCTGATTCAAAATGGCTTGGAATAGTAGGAACCGAATACTACATCGGGCCAACCAACCTAAGTTACGAAGAGTTTAGGGATGAACGAGGTTGGGCACCTGGTATGTGTGCTTGTATTGGCGACTATGAATGGTATCAAGAAGAATATCAAGAGGCCATGGCTCACATTGAAAAAGCAGAACCAGGTCCTTTGACAGAATTGTTGTTCAAGAAAATGGAGAACAAATTGTGGCAACCTGAATATTGGGAAGATTTTTTCGAAGACAGTTTTATTGATTACATTGAAAACGGAGATTACCAACTAATTGTGTGAATCGCTCATGGCACGACGCAAGAGAAACAAATGGTCCGATGGATCTAAACGAAGAAAGCCTACGTTAGTCGTTGATACGCCAAACGGTATGCCTTTTCATTGTCCTAATTGTAAAAAAGCACAGTATTACAATAAAGAAGGAGAAAAAGAATACAGGTGTCCAAAGTGCAGACACAAAATAACGCTAGGATAATCGCTCATGGTTGAAACCAGAATAGAAGATGCAAACGGGTTTTGGGATCACAGTACAAAGATACAGTTTGCCTGTGATACTGCAGACGATATAATCAATCGTATGATTGAATTATTCGACATGGAGGCACAAGTGTATCGTTTAGACAAAGATGGAAATATCATTTGTGATGACGAAGACCCTACTGGGTTTACAGAAGAAGGCCGTGAACTGTTTGAACACATTTACAGTTTATGCCGCTTCGACTGAACCGCTCAATGATGAGAGACAAAGACTTCATGTATGGAACCCATGTAGGGGTAATTCCATGAGGACCAAGAGAATTAGAATTAAGATTGCCGAGTATCTGAAAGAGAATGGACCGCAAACCACTTTTGCTATCCAAGAACACATTAATGATTGCTTTAGGCATGGAACAACTAGTCAACAACTTGGTAATTGCTTGTCAAAAGACAAGCGTTTCAAGAAGGTAGGATTCGCTATGAGAAAGGGAGTCCTCTCAGGACACTATGAAGTATGCGTGTGGGATCTTGTAACAGAACCCGAACCGCTCAATGGATAATGACTTCATTGTTATTGATTCGGGCATGGTAATGCTCGGAAGAAAAGAACTCCACAAAGAGCTAGGAGATACAGCCTCCTACACAGATGATGGAGATTTGACAGAACTATTGAAGGAAAGAACCCGAACGAGACACCCGTTATGTGCGGGAAGAAAATGCCCCAAGTGTTTGAAACGAATGAGGCAATGGTCCGATTGGACAGAATTTGACCCTTACTCTGATGAGATACAAACAGGGGTAAATTTTGAATGTCATCAAGACGATGGAGGGTGCGGATATTCAATTGAAATTGAATTTAGTCCGTGTGAAGACCCTAGTAGCTCATCTGATTACATTGAGTCCACGGCAGATCGTACAGGAAATTGTATGATTTGTGGTGAAGTATTAGAACAAGAAATCGTTACTATTGCTGCAGGTAGGATGAGTATTTACACTTGTCCTGAATGTAACGGCAATGATGAAACTGGAAAAGACTCACATTGGGCACATTTCAAAATACGAATTTTCGAACCTATCGATTGGTATGCAACAGATTAAGAACTGTTGGCATAGATTGGTAACGCTCGGAGGAAACCGCTCATGAAGGTATGTACAGGAATAGGACACGGAGTATGCTTGCACAAAGATGGACCAAATTTGCCCTTAACGGAATTTTATTCGTTAGGAGGCAAACGCAAAGGCCAATATCAAGCAAGATGCAAAAAATGTCACCTACACGTAATTAAACAGACAAGCACATACAACCCCGAATACCAAAAGGCAAGAGCCGAGAAATCCAGAGGTAGCTGGAGAACACTACCTGAAGGAACAACAAAGACTTGTTCAGGGATAAATGGTGAATGCCATCATGAAGAAGGGCCAGAATTGCCAGCGAACGACAAGTTCTTCGGCAACAAGGCAAGAGGCAAATATGGTTTGAACGCCAGGTGTAAAGTTTGTCAAAAGATAGAAAACTCACGCAGAAAATCTGCGAAGAAGGAGTGATCGCTCATGTTGGATAGAAAACACAACAATAACCAAAGAAGGACATTGGCTGCACTAGGAAGTTGCGGTCAATCGTGGGAATTAACCGTAGGGTATGAAGAAGACGACTATCAAGTAATGGTAGGGCATAAGTCGGAGGTATTTTTTCCGAACCAACAGCCTTACCCTTGGCAAACTGGAATTTTAGCCTTATTCGATATCGAAGCCAAAAGGGCGCACATACACGAATGGTACACTAGCAAAGCAGAACGCTATATTCTGATTGGTATTGCTACTGAATTAGGTTACGAGATAGAAGCTTGGGATAAGGATATCCCTTACTGAACCCGCTCATGTACAAGAAATACATACTAAGCTTTGGTGGTGGCGTTGATTCTTCAGCGTTACTAGCAATGCACTTAGACAGAGATCGTGCTTCAAAGCATTTAGGAATAAGCAGAGAGGAACTTGACACAAAGTTTCCTCCTTTTGATACTGCTGTGTTTTCTGACCCTGGCTCGGAATGGCCTGAAACATACGAGAACATAGAATATGCGAAGAAGCGATGCGAGGAAGCTGAAGTAAGGTTGGAAGTCGTAAGACACCATGCCAACTTCTATTTCCACATAGATACAGGAGAACGAATGCGAACGATGGATTGGAGAAAATTGTCGGAAGACGAGAAAGCCAACTATGAGAAGCGCAATGTTCCTTACACAATCTATGAATGGCTGATGGATAGCGGGGCATTCCCGCTAATGCCTGGTAGCTCGCACGTGTGCAGCATGAGATTCAAGGGTGAAGTACAGCAGAAATGGTCCGAGAAGGAATTCGGAGACCATACAGTATGCGAGAAACATTGGATGCTAGGAATAGAAGCATCAGAAGCAGGTCGTTCTGACCGCTTCACAGCAAACCGCAAGAAATCCGATTCAAAGGGGAAGAAGATTCTAGGTCATACCTACGAATATCCACTTATGGCGCTTAACATGGATAGAGAGGAATGTCTCGATATGCTCGACCATCTAGGTTGGGATTACCGAGGCGATGGCTCACCAGTCCAGAAGAGTTCCTGTATGTGGTGTCCTTTCTCGAAAGAATGGGAAATTGATCGTTTGGTTGAAGCTGATGGAGTTGGGCTACAAGAAGCCCTGGCTATCGAAGAACGCTTCTATTCGCAAGATAAGCACGCTGCTTGGCATGAGGCTGGAAAGCCTCTAAACAAAGGTGGTAAGTGTAATCGAGGGCATCACAGGCAACCGTATGCTACTGGATATTGTGAACACCCCGAATGTGCAACGCACAACAAGCATGGACAAGCAACGCTTGTTCAAATTCGCTACCCGAATGATGGCAGTCAGCCTCATGCGAAAGGCACGATCCGAAAAACAATCAAACAACACGTAACACGCTACAAGCGTGCTAAATTGTTAGGATTGTTTAAGGAAGGTGGACAATAACACCGCTCATGGAAGAAATAGCAAAAGCTTTGCATTTGATGGCAAAGATGCGACACGACATAGACTTCGAGATGTTCAAAGAAGCATACGAAGAAGTCCGAGGACACAAATTGGAAACAGACTACTTGATGGAAATGTTTAGTTCTTGGCAGAACAACACAATTAGCTGGTCTATCCATGTAAAAGACGAGCTAACCGAATTGTTAGACGCTCTATGGCGAAGAATGCCCCTAAGAAGGGGTCGCTATGTCGATGAAGATGAAGATTTACAGTAGTATTGAAATACTGTTACCTTAATTTCCGCTCATGGCTGAACAAGATTCAGAAGATTGCACCTGCGAGGTGCCATGCCCACGACATTCAGGTTGTCATCCAACCTCTTGTGTCAGATGTGGTAAGATAATCTAGCCGCTCATGAAACGACTACTAGATTTATACTGCTGTGCTGGAGGCGCAGCTATGGGGTATCATTGGGGTGGTTTCGATGAAGTTATTGGTGTGGATCACGTGAAGAAAAGAAACTTCCCGTTTGAACAAATCAAAACCGATATACCAACATTCATCAAAGAAACACCTATCGAATGGTTTAGACAATTCGATTTGATACACGCATCGCCTCCATGCCAAAAGTTCTCACGAACTAAACACTTAGCAGTAGCACAAGGACGACAAGCATCGAAGGTTGATCACATTGAGATGATTCAAACCTTCTTGAGAAAGGTAGGAGTTCCTTATGTCATTGAGAATGTCATGGGTTCACCGCTAACTGGTACAGTTCTTTGCGGTAGCTCATTTGGATTGAAAGTCCGAAGGCATAGAGTCTTTGAATCAACTTTTCCTATCAAGCAATTAGAATGCAGACACAAAGAACAGGGCAGACCTGTTGGTGTCTATGGTTCGATGGGAGACCAGATTCAAGGCTGGGATAAAGTGCGAGGAACATATCGTAAAGGTGGTAAGACCGCAGAAACCATTGAAGAAGCAAGAGAAGCTATGGGTATTGATTGGATGGGTTGGAGCAACTTGAAAGAAGCAGTTCCACCATTGTACACGCAACACATTGCAGAATGCTTTTTCGAATGGGATGCTGCAGGTCGGCCAGAATACGATGAGGATGAATAATCCGCTCATGGAAGCAATAGAAATTGTTTGTATCTTGAAGGGAAAGATAGAAGATGGAATTGACAATGAAACAGGATATTTCTTTGAACTGGCTAAACAAATAAGCCAATTAGCAGAAGATAACGGTCTTGATGAAGGTTACATCGACGAAGTTTTTGAAGGTAAAAAAGAATAATCCGCTCATGAAAACGGTAAAGAAATCAATACAGATTACTTGTATTATGGAAAAGGAATGGATGGAAGAACCAGTCCACTTTGAGACAGGCCACATTAATACTTGGTTCTATGATTTTGCTAAAGAAGTAGCCAAACTAGCTGAAGAACACGGTCTTAGCCACCGTATGTATCACGATGTTTTGACGGAAAAGCAATAATCCGCTCATGTCAGAAAAATCGACATTAGATATTACCCCTTCAAGAAGGGGCTACACACGAATGTTACTCACGATTATTGAGAGTACAACGGTTGAAGAAGATCGCCAATGGGCGAAAGCAGAAATTTTGAGACTCGTTGGAAATAAGCCGTGGGAGTAATCGCTCATGAATCTGAAAGGATTACTTGCCTTGAAAGAAATAGAAAGGCAAAACTACGACAAATACATCGTAGCGTTTAGTGGAGGCAAGGACTCAATAGCCTGTCTCCTACATTTACTCGAACTCGGAGTGCCAAAGGAAAGAATCGAACTGTGGCATCATTTAATTGATGGTGAACCAGGTAGCGAGCCTTTCATGGATTGGCCTATGACAGAAGATTACTGCAGAAATTTAGCAGAAGCTTTTGACATTCCAATCTATTTCAGTTGGCGACATGGAGGATTTAAGCGAGAGTTGTTGAAAGAGAATGACAAAGTTGCACCTGTAAGTTGGGAGAATCCTGATGGCACCATCGGTACTGCTGGTGGTAAAAGAGGGAAGATCGCAACAAGACGGAAATTCCCGCAAGTCTCACCAGACCTGCGGGTTAGATGGTGCAGTAGTGTTCTCAAAATTGATGTAATGAGCATCGCTATCAACAACCAAGAACGATTCAAAGGCTCAAAGACGCTAGTAATTACTGGCGAAAGAGCTGAAGAAAGTAGTTCAAGAGCAAAGTACGAGGTCTTTACAGACCATCGATGCAACAGCTCAAAGCGAACAGTCCATCATTGGAGGCCGATTCATAATTGGACAAGAGAAGAAGTTTGGGATATTATCAAACGCCACGGTGTCAAAACCCATCCAGCATATAGACTGGGCTGGGGAAGATTATCATGTATGACTTGCATTTTTGGTAACGCAGACCAATGGAAGAGAGCGCATGGTTTCGCACCAGAAATGGTCGAAGAAATTATGCGGCTTGAAGAAGAATTTGGAACGACTATCAAACGGGATAAGTCAATCAAAGAACTAATCAAGACAAGCAAGATTCGCAGAACAACAATGACGCTAAAGGAACGAGACTTCTCATTTGATGGAGTCGCTTTCAACAGTACAATGATTGTTCCAGAATACGACAGAGATTGGTATTACGAGAAGTATTACAAAAATACGGAAGATACAGGACCAACATGAATATCGCTCATGGAGAAACAAATTTTTCAAAACGACCCCGAAAAAGGCAAGGACGACTGGTGGAGGGATATCGCCAAATGGCGAGCAGATAAACCCTGGTTTATCTCAATCTGGTTCCGAGAAAACAGATTTCCTGGAGACAAAATCGTGGGAAGTCAATGCATGACCGAAAACGGAGAGGTTGTTTGGTTTGAAACACGACCAAAGGCTATGGAATATGCAAAGACCTACATGGATTTATTCGGAAGAAACCAGTTGGAAACAGAACCCGATTTCAGGGGAATGGAAGTCTCAAAGAAACTGACATGGGGTTTCGCATATCGAACTCATGTACCTGAAGACTGACCCGCTCATGGAAGAATTTGAAAAAATCTTGGCCCTTTCAACAGGGCACTTGCCGACAGGAAATCCGATGTACCTTTGTTTTCACCCAAAAGGTGATTACAGACAAATCGCATTTGAATACGGTTATGTTGTTTGGGTAAGTGAATATTGGGATGAGGCCGAAGACTGGTTCAAACCAATTATGAAATACGCATACGAAAACAATTGTACACTAATTCTCTTTGATAATGCTATTGCAGCTGATGAAGAATTATTTGCCGTATATGATTGGTAATACCGCTCATGGAGAATTATACTAGCGACAAAGCCACTTGGATAAGTGGCGAAGCTGGAGGCCGTAAATGGAAGGTAACGGATATGACCGACACCTTACTAACTACGGTTATTCCAATGAAACGATTGAAAGGATTTCATGACGAGAACTTCGACAGCAATCAACAGATTGCTAAAGATAGTGGAGGATTTGCACTACTGAAAGATCCAACGCTCGCAGAAGAACTTGATGTTGAAAGCCTAATCCAAAGACACGTTGAATTCGGTGTCAAAGACAACGATATGCGTATGACTTTGGATTTTCCAATACCTCGATGCTTACCATTCGATAAGAATGAAGTAGTAAAGAGGCAGTTCATGACAGCCCTATGGTGGGAAGAGATGGAGAAGTCCTTACCAGGAACTATCCCCATATTCCATGGGCGTGATCGTGAGGAAGTTATCGAACACCGAGAGATGTACAATATGGATGACCGACTATTCGCATTTGGCTCAAACCTTGCTCAAAGTACCTATACTCAAATGGATGAGATGGGTCGAGAGCGTAAGAAGCCAAAGAAGACACTAGTACAAAGAGAGAAACTTTGGGAAGTTATCACAGATGTTTCAAAAGAGCTGCGAGAATGGAATCAACCTTGGTTCCTACTTGGCGCAGGTGGAATGAAGGCAAGTCAACTTGCCTGGATTCATGGCGCAAGCTTTGTGGATGGAACATCTTGGCGAATGTCAGCAATGCATCATCAATTGATGCTACCTGAAATTGGTCGATATGCATACATTGGTTACAAACGAAACAATACTGAAAAAGAAAACATCAAGAATTACTTGATGTATCTATGGAATGAGGTCGAAGATTGGCCTTTTCACAAGGATAAAGTCAACTTGACACTATATGAAGTATTGAAGGCGATGACAAATGGAACAGGCGTTGCTACTGGCTTACGTGCCCAGCACAATATATGGGCACTTGACCGAGATGCAGCATTCGCAACAAGCTTTGCGGGAGATCCAGAAGGATATGCACGACACTTGCTCGAAATTAACGGGCATGATGGTCGATTCCGAAAACTTGTCAAGAAAGCAATCGTTTCAGTAAAAGACGCATCAATACAGCAAAACTTGTTGAATTACACAGTTGTTGCTTAATGAAGCCGCTCATGGGTAAGAAAAAGAAAAACTTGTGGATAGTAAGCGAAAGCGTTTCTGATTCAATGAGTATCGTTCCATACACGAAAGTATGGATAGTCGAGAAAGATGAAGTTGAAGAATTCAAATTTTGGCTTGAAAACCAAGAAGTTCATCCAGAGATGTATATTCACGTTGAAGCTTATCCAGTTGAAGAACACCAGCCAGAATTGTACCTGCGACACAGGTTGAATCCTAGCTACAACTGGAAGAGAGAAAAAGAAAAGCAAGGACTACTTTCAGTCCTTGAATAAACCCGCTCATGTCTATGTACGACAATAAGTTGGTGGGCTATGCCCGTACAAGCAAAGAAGGTAAGGATATCAAGATTTCAATAAATGTTGATTCCATGAAAGATTGTAAAGAATACACAACATCTGACGGCCAAACGTGGATTCCGTTAGTAATTAGTCGCTATCAACTAGAAAAAGTGATTAGAGGCGAAAATACTGTTACTACAATATTTCACCCACAGGAATGACAATTCCGCTCATGAAGAAAGAATTGAAAGAACGTGAAGAATTACTTGACGAAATTTGGGTGCTTGCTGGATTACCTACGCTAGCATACGATGAGTATAGACTTCAATTAGAAGAACGAGTCCTTGACATTGAACGATCAATGGTAAAGACTTGCGAAGGTTGCGGTGGAGAAATAATTCCAGATGAATTCGACGAGTTACACTATGAACCTGAAAACGGTTTGTGTGCAAATGAACTTGATTCATGCAACGACTAATCGCTCATGCAAAAGCATACAACAAACAATGAATGCATAGGGGGGATAACAGCGACAAGCGATGTGTCCTTCAGAAAAGATGGTATCAAACATAAACTGGTAGCATCTGGAAACATGCGTTATGGAATAGAAGGAACGAATTATTGGAATAGTAAAGACCAGGTGGTAATAGAAACCAACATACCCGCGTCTTTGGACCCAATTGAGAAACTAACAGCTCTCAAAGAGTATGTTAATTCTCAACCGCTCATGGGATCGACAGGAAGCCCCGTACCATACGGT
>MDSV01150626.1_pt1 | contig 27966 bp, 27 predicted proteins | sample 810851 | NCBI WGS metagenome assembly MDSV01 (sample SAMN05326640, study PRJNA326480) | marine metagenome | isolation source: seawater | place: Atlantic Ocean: North East | collected 2012 | reverse complement strand
TCTGGGCAATAACCAATAAAGTTTTGCTTAATTGATTCAGTGGTTATACCTCTTTGTTCTAAATAATGACGAACGTTTTTTGAATTCTCAGAAGATTCATCAAATATCTGTTTAGAAAAATAATTTTGAGCTAAACTATTTACCTCAATCACTTCGCTAGAAATAATATTTGCTTTCTTGCGTTTTTCAAGTTGATCTGAAAAAGTATTATCATCATAATCTAAAGACAAGTATGCGGACAATTGTCTTAAAGCTTCAACAAAAGTCAGTTTCTCAGCAGACATTAAGTAGTCAAAAACATCTCCACTTTCATTACATCCATAACATTTATATCTTTTGCGGTCTTTGCTTAAGGTAAAAGAAGGAGTTTTTTCTTCATGAAAAATACATAAAGCTTTAGGTATAGATCCTTGGTTTTGCCATGTGATGCCTTTTGTTGTCAAAAAATCTAAAAGATCAATTTTTTCTTTAATTGTATCTTTTAAATCTTGAGCCATTTATTAATTCCTAAACACTTTCCCCTAGTGTACCTATTAATAGAAAAATTGGACACATTATTATGTTAATTTTTTGTGAAATAGTGGCAATAATATTTATTACTAATTATATGTTTTCAAATCTTAAGTTTTTTGTAATACCTGGAGATATATCTTCAGCAGTTTTTATCGCATAATGATCAGTCATACCACATATAAAATTTGAAATAATTTCTTCTTCTTTGTGATCTTTTCTGACATGTTTTATAGGAATATTTTTCTGATTTTCAAAATAATAATTAAATAAAAATTTAATAATTTTTGTGGCAACCTTGCCGGAAATAGAATTACTTACAGGTAAGTAAAAATTTTCAAACATATAATCTCTAAGTTCAGTCATAGAATCTGAAACATTATCAGACATTTTTATATAAGGGTTACTTATATTTGTTTTGCCCGTACAATCCCAAGAATTAGTAATTACATCAGTAACAAAATAATTTATTCTATCTGATCTAGATAAATCAAAAAAATAAATAATACTTTCAGGGATTTTTTTATTAACTATAAAATTTGATCTTTTTGCATCTTCAATATCATGACTTAAGTATGCAAGAGCATCAGCAATTCTTACTATTTGGGCCTCAAGAGTCATCCCTTTTACTGCAATTTCGGTTAAAAATTTACCCTGTTTTTTTGAATGTCTCCTAATAGCTTCAATCACAAAGTTGGTAAGATTCAAGCCTTTGCCATCTTTTTCTAAAGATTCAATAATTTTTACTGAATGTGAAGAATGATGAAATCCGTTATCTAAAATTTCATTTAATGCAGATTCGCCAATATGGCCAAATGGTGTATGACCCAAATCATGACCTAAGGCAGCTGCCTCTACTAAATCTTCATTAAGATTTAATGCTCTAGCAATGGTTCTGCCTATTTGAGAGACCTCAATGACATGCGTGAGTCTAGTAGTATAATGATCTCCATCTGGTGCAACAAAAACTTGGCTTTTATGTTTTAACCTTCTGAATGAATTTGTATGTATAATTCTATCTCTATCTATTTGAAAAGCGTTTCTATATAAACCTTCAGTTGATTCAGATAGTTCTCTTATTGCATCTTTTTCATTCACAGCAAATTTAGATAAGTGAGATTGCTTTAAGGAGTTCAAAGAAAAGAAATTTGAAGAAATATCATTAATTTTCATATCATATGTTTCTCGTATGCTTAAACTGTTTTATATCTTCAATATCTCCATTCTTATATTTTTCAGGTAATAAATTAGAAATTCTTTGCATTATTTCTCCGGTTATATTTTCATATAATTTCTTATCTTTAACTAATGGTAAAGAATTAATCATAAAAGGCTCTCCAATTTTTATATTTACAGACATTTTAGGGAATAAAAATTGCAAAAAGTGTGTACATTTTTCTGAACCAGAAATTGATATAGGCAAAATTATACTTTCAGTATCTATAGCTATTAGAGCTGCACCATTAAATCCTTTTTGTAATTTCAGATTTTTGCTTCTAGTACCTTCAGGGAAAATAAGTAAAGAATTATCTTGAGAATTTAGTTGGTCTTTTGCCCAATTAATAGCTGCTAAATTTATTTTTCCTCTATTTAATGGAAATGCTCCATAAAATTTTAAAAAAATGTTAAATGGAAATCTAAATAATTCCTTTTTAGCTAAAAATTTTGACTCTTTACCTACTGCTGATGCGCACAGAGCAGGGTCAATTATTGAAAGATGATTTGAAACAGTAATAAAAGATTTATTTTTCGGAATATTTTCAAACCCAATAATTCTCAATTCTCCAAAAAGAAAAAAAGTAAACCTTAATCCTAAATCACAAATTTTGAATAACTTACCCATTTTTATACAGACTCAAAATATCTTCAACAACTTGCTCAATTGAAATATTATCAGTATTTATAACAAAAGCATGCTTATCTATCACTAATGGAGAATTAGATCTACTTTTATCAATAACATCTCGAGATTCGATCATTTTCTTTACTTTTTCAGTTGATAGAGCATTGAATTCATTCGATCGCCTTACAGCCCTTACTTCAATTGATGCATCTAGATATATTTTTAAATTAGCATTAGAAAGTACTTTTGTACCTATATCTCTGCCGACCATAACTATATTTGATTTTTCAGCTATTCTTTTTTGCTCAATAACTAAATTTTTTCTAACTAATTTCAGTTTGGAATATTTTGAAACTTGCAAATTAATCTTATCGGAAAATAAAAAGGGAGTAATATCTTTTTTTTGAAAAAGTATTCTATTTTCAAGATTTGCAAACTCGATAGTTAATTCTGAATTAATAAAGAATTTTGAGGCTTCAGTAGGGTCTAATTCTTTTTCTTGTATTATATAAGTTATGGCTCTGTACATAATACCAGTATCTAAAAAATCATAAGATAACTTTTTAGCTAGAGACCTTCCTACGACTGATTTGCCTGAGGCAGCAGGTCCATCTATAGCAATAGATTTGTAATTAGCCATTTATTATTTCTTCTCTCTTTAAGGGTAACTTTAAAGACATTACATCAAAAACTAATCTAGGATTAGCGTTACTTTTCAAATTACTTAGTGTTCTAATTAGTTCTAATACAATAATATTAATTTGACTAGTTTGGAATATATCACTTAAGTTTTTTTCAAAAATAACACTTTTATCTTTTGAATAAATAGAATTAAATGTAATATTGCAAAAATCTATCCATAAATTGAGTTCTTTATGAATAGCATTTCTATCAGTCCTGTATCTAGAAGAAAATTTTTGAGAAAATTCCATTCTTGTACTTATGTCACTATTACAAAAATCAAAAAATCTGTCATAAGATTCATAATAATCTTCAATTAAAGAAGGGTCTGAGGATAATTTTTCTGCGATTTCTATTTTCCCAAGAGAAAAGTTAATAACTTTGTGAATAATAGATTCTTCTAAATCATATTTTTCATAAATATATGATTTTATATCTTCTTTACTTGTTTCTAAAACATTGATTTTTTGAGCTCTAGATAAAATCGTAGGATAAATTGAGGAAAGATCATTAACTAAAAATAAAAAAACAGATGATTTTGGGGGCTCTTCAAGAAGTTTTAAAAAAGCATTAGAAGCTTCATTATTTAAATTTTCAGCTGAGTCTAAAATAAAGATTTTATAGTTACCCATAAAAGGTCCAAGATTAGAAAGTCTATTTATTTCTTGGACATGTGGCAATCTGATTTGATCAGATTTGTTTTCATCAATTCCCTCTATTTTTGAATTTGAATCTATGAAAACAATATCAAAATGTTTTTTTTCATCAATTTTTGAACAAGAATCACATTCAGAACAAGGTTTTTCTATATCTTGGTTTTCACAAAGTAATAATTTTGAAAATGAATAGGCTAATTTTTTCTTTCCTACATTATTTGGCCCATGAAAGATATAAAAATGTGAAATAGAATTTTTTTTTATAGAATTTTTTAATAGGTTATATGCTTTTTCATTTTTGCTTGTCATATTAATGATGTACTCAAAAGATCTTCATAACTTTCTCGCCTTCTAATTAGAAAATGGGACCCGTCTTTTATCATAACGACTGCAGGCCTTACTTGCATATTATAATTACTTGCCATTGCCAAATTATATGCTCCCGAAGCAGGCAATGCCAGTAAATCATCTATTGCAGGGTTAGGTATTTCTACATCTCTTGCAAGATAATCTCCAGACTCACAAAATTTCCCTGATATAGTTGATTTCATCAATCCTTCTTTTTCTAAAATCTTTGTTACTGAAAAAACTGAATATTCAGAACCATATAAAGCAGGCCTAATATTATCTCCCATACCTCCGTCTACTGAAATATAATTTCTTACGCCCGGAATAGACTTAATTGAACCAATTCTATAAATACTTACCCCTGATCTTCCTACTAAGGCTCTGCCTGGTTCAAGAATGATTTTGGGAACATTAAAACCATTTAGATCGCATGCTTTTTTTACTGCATCTCCAATAATCTTTGCATAGTCAGAAATTGGTAAAGGTTTTTTATTAGTTTCATAACCAATTGCAAAACCACCACCGGGACTAAATTCTCTGATATCTAGCCCATATTTATTTTTCATCTCAGCAGAAAATTTATATACATATTCAATAGCTTCTGCATAAGGTTCAAGCTCAAAAATAGGAGATCCTAAATGAAAATGAAGTCCAAGCAAATTCAAAGAATCAATTGACATAAGACTTTCAATGGCCTTTTCTGCATCCCCTGTTTCAATTGAAAATCCAAATTTTGAATCTAAAACTCCCGTAGTGGTCAATAAATGAGTATGCGGATCAATCGAAGGGGAAACTCTAATCATTACATCTTGAGTTATATTTAAATCATCAGTGATTTTTTTCAGATTTTCAATCTCATTGAATGAATCTATAGTTATATGCCCTAATCCATAATCTATCGCATCCTTTAATTCTTCTGGGGATTTGTTATTACCATGAAAATTTATTCTTTGAGGAGGAAATTTTACATGCTTTGCAATAGCAAGTTCTCCTCCTGTTACAACATCAATATTCATACCATTTTCATCTAATAATCTTAATAGATATGGATTAGAAAATGCTTTTGTTGAATAGGAAATAACACTATTGGGTATTTCAGATTGAAATGATGTTTGGAAATCCTTGATTGTTTCTACAATTGTATTCTCATCATATACATATAAAGGAGTTCCATATATATTTGCTAGCTCCTCTAAATCAACCCCTCCAATAGAAATATTTTTTTTGTTATTTACAAAAGTATTGATTGGAAATATATCACTTTCTGGAAAATGGATGTTTTCTGTCATAATTTACCTAATTTTTTATTTCAATTATTATTTTAAATTCTATAACTTTTCATTAAAAAATTCATTAAATGGATAATAGAAATAACGATTAGGAGATTTTCTAGTTAAGTGGTTTAATATGGACAGCTTAATTAGGAATGAAAGTCAGATTTGAGTAGATAAATAAATAAATTTAGATAAAAAGAATTTAGGATTAAGAATTGGAAGTTAGTAAGGTTGATTAAGAAAAAAAACTACTCAGGAAATAAAATTTTTTTTATTTTATTTCTATCTAAATTTTCAAAACTTGTGCGCTCTTTTTTCTCTAAATCAAATAACTTTTCTCTTATACTACTTAATTTCATTCTTAATTCAGCTTCAGGACTTTTGCCATTTTGGATCATTTGAAAATAAATATTAAATAATAAATCTACTTGGTATTCTGTTTCAGTATCAAGAATATTTTTTTCATCTAAATTTATCTCAAATTCCAACATCTTTTTTATCATTCTTTCTGCTGAAATCCCTGAAGGTCCATTGAATTTTAGATTTTCTAATATTTTATTTTTTTCACCTTTTAATGAACTCCAATTTTGCTCAACCTCTTCTGCAGTATTGAACTTTTTTTTACTTGATTTATCAAAAACATGAGGATGTCTAGATATAAGTTTTTGATAAGCATTATCTATAATTTGATCTTTAGAAAATTGATTTAAAGAATCTCCAATTTGAAAATAAAAAATTAAATGAGTTAAAATATCTGAGAGTTCATCAACTATTTTCAATGTATCTTTTTTTTCAACAGCATCTAATAACTCATACGCCTCTTCAACAGTAAGCTGGCCTAATTTTTCTAGAGTTAATTCTTTATCCCAAGGACATCCATCATCAGACCTGAGTTTCATAATTATTTTTTCAAGTTTATCCATGTTATTTTTTTTCATAATTTAAAAAGTTATAATATTATATGATCAAAAAAATCTTTCCCTTATTGAAAATTTCATCATATATTCTTTGGGTTCCTTTTATAATAACTATTAGTTTCGAAATGATAACATTTTCTGATTGGATTTATGAATTTAATTGGGAGAGGAACAACATATCATATAAAACTAATTTATATAAAGACCAGCTCAATTCAGTTTCTGACCAAATAAAAGATTATTTTAAGAATGATCAAGAAAAAATAGAAATATTAGTCCAACAACCAGGTAGAGGAATATTTAATTTATTTAATCAAAAAGAAATAGATCACATGGTGGATGTAAAAAACCTAATAAAGGCAACTCTTTTGTTAGAAAAAATATCATTCTTTTTTATATTTTTTTCAATTATGATAATTACTTATAAAAACGGTTATAAGCAATTATTTAATTTAATTTATAACATCGTTTATAAGTCATTAATACTTTGGAGCGGTATATTTTTTATTGTTATTTTAGGAATGATCATAAATTTCAATTCAACATTTATTTTGTTTCATAAAATTTTTTTTAGGAATGATCTTTGGATTCTTGACCCTAGAACAGACTACTTATTGATAATGTTCCCTGAAAGGTTTTTTTTAGAAATATGTTTGATAATTCTAACTCTTTTTGTAGCTATCAACATAGTTCTTCTAGTAACATCTTGGGCTTTTGATAGAAAGCTAAATCCAAGATGAAATTACCTCATTTGAAAAAATTATATTATCAATAATAGCTATATGCTTTTGATTTATGGGTTTTTTAGAGTTGTTCTTTGATATCAAAACAGCATCCATTCCAATATTTAAAGCTCCCAGTACATCTGCAACTGGATTGTCTCCAAAATGTATGGAGTTTTCTGGAGCAGTCTCTAAATTTTTAAGAGTTTCTAAAAATATTTTTGAGTGAGGTTTTGCCGTTTCCAGTTCGTTAGATAAGGAAATAGTATTATAAAACAAATTATTAATAGAAAAGAATTCTCTATATACTTTAGGCGAATTAAAGCCTGTGTTTGAAATTATTCCAATTCTTAAATTTTTAGACCTACAAAAATTTATTAATTCATGAGTTCCTTCAAAAATTTCTGGAGGATTTTCTAGGAAAGCTTTATCAATTATATCTCCAAGCTTAAGAATATCCTCAGTATTCATTTTATTTAATAAATTAGAATCAATCTTTTTTATGAAAATAAAAAGCCAATCAATAAATAATCTATCAGAATGAAATCTTGAAAATTTAGCAATTTCCTTAACAATAAAATCATGAGCTATAACAGTTTTTGAATAATTGATTTTATTTGAAAATTTAGATAAATAATCATAAGCATAATGACATTTAATTTCTTTCCTATTTTTAGAAAAGGAGGAAAAATCTTTTTCTCCAATTATGGTTTCCCATATATCAATTGTGACTGATTTATTCATAAATTTGATCGATTGATTTAATTGATTCCAAAAATAAAGCCAAAAAACAAATACTTACTAAAGATAAAAAACTATCATATTAAAAAAGGATTTATAGGGCTTTAACATAAAATTAAAAACATTATCTCTTTCTAATTATAGAAACCATAAAGATTCATCGATAGACCTTCAAGAAGGTTTCAATATTTTTTCTGGCTTAAACGGGCAAGGTAAAAGTAATTTATTTGAAGGTATATATCTTTTATCAATAGCCAAATCATCAAGAGTTTCAAATGATAAATTTCTTATAAGCAATTCTCTTTTAGAAAAAGGTGGTCATACTCAAGTTTTGGGAATTGCAGAAGAGAAAAATAGAAATATTAAGGCTCAAATTGATTATGATATTTCAAAAAATTCAGATTTAATAAAAACTTTCAGGATAAATGGCGTATTAGTATCAAATCAAGAATTTGTAGGAAATATCAACTCAGTTTTTTTTGATACAGATGATATATCAATTATTTCAGGGCCCCCTCTTATAAGAAGAAAATATTTAAATATTCTCTTAAGCCAAATAAATAATGATCACGTTAAAAACTTGCAGAGATATCAAAAAGTTCTATTTCAAAGAAATAGCTTACTTAAGAACATTAAAGATGGAAAAAGTAATGAAAAAGAAATTGAATTTTGGGATAACAGATTATCTGAAGAGGCGGCAAATATTTTTTTTGAGAGAAATAAAATAATAAAAACAATAAAAAATAGTAGTAAAGAATTTGCTAGAAATTTTAATGAAAAAATAAATCTTAATATAAAATATTTACCAAAAATAGGTAGAAATAGTGAAAATAAATTCCTTGAAGAGGAACCGAGTATAGATGAAATAAAGTTGATTTTTTACCAAGCACTAAAAAAAACTCACTCTAGAGACATAGACCAAAGAATAACAACTATAGGACCACATCGAGATGATTTTGAAATAATTTTTAATGATGCTCCTGCATCAATTACAGCATCAAGAGGACAATCAAGAATTATTTCCCTTTCACTTAAGTTATCTGAAGCAAAGGAAATAAAAAATATTACCGAAAGAAAACCTATCTTGATTTTAGATGATATTTTTTCAGAATTAGATGAAAAAATGAGAACAAAGGTAGTAACTGAAATTTTAGATTTTGATCAAATTCTATTATCTACTGCAGATATATCCTTAATAGATAAAACTAAAATTATGGATGGAAAATATTTTTCTATAAACGATGGAAAGGTAAATATTGATTAGTCAAAAAATTATTCTTTATCCAAGTCAAATTTTGAATGTAGAACATTTACCGCAGAATTAACATGGTTTTCATTTATAAGGCAAGTGATCCTAATTTCAGAAGTAGTTATCATTTCAATATCTATGTTAACTCCACCTAAAGCCGTAAACATTTCTGTTGCATAACCAGGGGTATTTTGCATACCTGTTCCAACTAGGCTGATTTTAGCAAAACCACTCCCTTTGATTATATCCTCAAAATCAAGATTTTTTTGATTCATCAAAATGTCATATGCTCTCTGGAGATCATCATTCGAAACAGAAAAAGAAAAATCTATGAAGCCATCCATAGGAATATTTTGAACAATAATATCTATGCTTATCGATTGATCAGACAAAGGCCTTAATATAGACCCTGCAGTTCCCGGTTTATTTTTTATTTTTTTTATAGTAATCTTCGAAACATTCTTATCTATTGCTATTCCTGTAACCGTTTTATTATTTTCCATATTATCCCCTTTTATAATAAGCGTTCCTTTTGATTTGCTAAATGTACCAGCAACATAAACTGGAACATTATAAACAGATGCCAATTCAATAGATCTTGGATGCATCTTAGCTCCTAAAACTGCCATTTCAAGCATATCTTCATAATTAATAAAATTTATTTTTCTGGCCTTAGAAACTATTCTTGGATCAGTAGTATAAATCCCTTCCACATCAGTAAAAATTTCACAAACCTTTGCATTCAAAGCTGCTGCTAAAGCAACGGCAGTCGTATCAGAACCACCTCTTCCTAAAGTAGTAATATCTCCTTCTGTATTTATGCCTTGAAATCCTGCAATAATCAAAATTTTATTTTGATTAATTTCATTAATCATTCTCTCAATATTTATATCCGAAATTCTAGCCGACCCATGAATGTGATCTGTAAAGATTCCTGCTTGAGGTCCAGAGAGACTGATTACCTCTTGTCCTAAAGATTTTATTGACATAGCTAATAAGGTTGCAGAAACAAGTTCCCCTGTTGATAATAATGTATCCTTTTCTCGAGGGTCTGGCTCAATTTGGTTAAAAGTTACTTTTTCAGACATTTCTACTAATTCATCGGTCGTTTTACCCATTGCAGATACCACTACTACTGGAGAAAACCCTTCTAATTTTTTATCAACTATTTTTTTTGCAATTAGTTTAAGCTTGTCAACATCTCCAATAGAAGTTCCTCCATATTTTTGTACAACAATATTATTTTTCAACTAAATAAGCTCCCTTTTCTGAAATTGAAGAAATAATGCCATTTCCGTGAAGATGAAGCTTATTTGCTGCATCTAACATTTCATAATTTATAGTTACTTCTTTGTCTAAAGTTATTGCAGATATAGTTGGGCCCGAACCTGACAAATAGGTAGAAATTGCTCCTGCATTCATCGCAGCATTACTAATTGTAGAAAAACCCTTAATTGTAGGTGTTCTGTATTGCTCATGCAATTTATCCTGAAAAGCATATTTCAATAGAGAAAAATCATTTGTATTCAAAGAATTAACTAACAAGGCAGATCTAGTAATATTATAAACAGCGTCTTCTCTAGAAATTGTATCCGGCAAAGCAGCTCTAGATTCATTAGTAAGAATTTTTTGGTCAGAAACAAAAGAAACAACTTTTAAGTTTTTATTATATTTAATATTGCTAATATACCATTTTTCAAGATCTTTGAATCCTAATGTAATTCCTCCATATAAAGCAGGGCCAACATTATCTGGATGCCCTTCAATATCTGAGGCAATTTGAAAAATATCATCAGTACTTAAATCTATATTATGCACAGAACAAGCCATTAATATTCCTGCAATAATAGCTGAGGAACTACTACCTAATCCTCCTGAAGTAGGAATTGAGTTTTGACATCTAATTGATAACTCTATTTCTTTTTTTCCATATATATTTGATGTGTGTATATATGATCTATAAATCAAATTTTCTTTTGAGGTCTGTAATCTTTTTGAGCCAAAACCTCTATTTTCTATACTAAATTTTGACTTTCTAAAATTGATTTCGTTCCATACATTCAAGCATGCTCCGATTACATCAAAACCTGAACCTAGATTTGCCGAGGAGGCTGGAACCATAATTGTATTAAAGTTACTCATAATAATTTAAGATCTAATCTGTCCTTCTCCTAAAACTACCCATTTATAGGTCATTAAGTCATTTATTCCCATTGGGCCTCTGGCATGTAATTTATCTGTTGATACTGCAACTTCAGCACCTAGTCCTAATTCAAATCCATCATTAAATCTAGTAGAAGTATTATGAAATACAGCAGATGCATCTACTTTTTCTAAAAAATAATTTGCTTGTTTTTCATCTTTCGTGATTATAGCTTCTGAATGTTTTGAACCATATTTTTCAATATGATTAATAGCTTCATCTATAGTTTTTACAGTTTTTATACTAACTACTAGATCAAGAAACTCTTCTCCATAATCAGAAGATTTGGCTAGTTTGATTTTAGATTTTCCAGAAAACTTTTCATAGGATTTCTTATCTGCTCTTATCTCAACATTTTTTTCTAAATATAAACTAAATAGAGGTTCTACTAAATCCAATGAATCTTGATGAATAATTACAGTATCTAATGCATTACACACTGAAGTGTTTTGAGTTTTTGCATTATCCAAAACGCTTAGAGCTAATTCTTTATCAAAATTACTATCAACAAAGGTATGACAAACACCGACACCTCCAGTAATTGATGGCATTTTTGCATTTTGATTTACTAAATTAACTAATGAGGAGGATCCTCTTGGAATAAGTAGATCAATGTACTTGTCCATAGATAAAATTATTTCCACGGCCTTCCTATCTGTAAAATCTAAAAAATACATAGATTTTTCAGGCAATCCAGATTCTTTCATAGCTTCCGAAACAAGGCTGAAAAGAGCTAAATTCGTCTTAATGCAATCACTACCGCCTCTCATAACTAATCCATTTCCAGATTTTATTGCAAGTGATGCAATTTCAATAACCACATTTGGTCTGCTTTCAAAAATTACCCCTAAAACTCCAAGTGGAACTCTTACTTTCTTTACAATCAATCCATTTTCTCTATTATTTTGATCTATAACTTCTAAAACAGTGTCATTTAGACTAGATACATTTTTTAATGAATCAACCATTCTCTCAATAGTTGTATTTGTAATTTTCATTCTTTCGATTACATGATTTTCTATACCCTTTTTTAAAGATTCATCTAATTCATTTGAATTGATTTCAATTATTTTTTTACTGTTTGAGATAAGTTTTGATGCAAGGATACTTAAGCATAATTTCCTTTTATTTGAATCGATTAAAGACAATTCTAAGGAGAATTTTTTTACTTCAATTAATTTTTTTTCTAAAGTTTCTATCATTGTTACTAAATAGTTATCACTAGATTATTTCGATGAATTATTTCAGAACCAAAATTTTTATCAACTACATTTTGCATTTCTTTAGTTTTCATACCTTTAATTTTACTTATTTCTTTAGAAGAATAATTAGCTATACCCCAACCAATTATTTTTTTTTCTACATTTTTTATAGCAACAATATCACCTCTTGAGAAATTTCCTGATACTTCGATAACTCCTGCAGGCAATAAACTTGAATTTTTAATTGCATTAATCGCACCATCATCTAAGATCACTTCACCTTTAGAAGAAGAATAACCTGTCATCAACCATCTTTTTCTTGACTCATTTAATGATTCTTTTGCTACAAATTTTGTTCCCATATCTTGACCTGAAATTATTCTTCTAATTGAATTCTTTTCATAACCTGAAGCAATAAACATATCAATTCCTGAATTTACAGCAATATTTGCAGCTTGTATTTTAGAGGCCATTCCTCCAGATCCTATTTTGTCAGAAGGGCCCTTTGCAAAACCTATAATTTCTTCAGAAATATTTTCTACAATATTTATTTTTTTAGCATCTTTATTTATATTTGGATCAGCAGTATAAAGACCATCAATAGTACCTAATAAAATTAAAATATCAGCATCAACAGCATTTGCAACCATTGCAGATAATCTATCATTATCCCCATAAGCCTTATCTTCTAATTCATCAGTATAGACAACGTCGTTTTCATTAATTATTGGAATTATATCTACACTAAGAAGTTCATTTAATGTATTTCTAATATTTAGATAGCCAGATCTATTTTCAAAATCTTCCCTAGAAAGAAGTGCCTGAGATATACCTTTTGAATTATTTGAAAAAAACTTTTCATAAGCTTTCATCAGTAAAGGTTGTCCAATAGAAGCTAATACTTGCTTATGAATAAGATAAGATTCGTCGATTTTTATTTGTTTGTTTAATACTCCTAGATATTGCCTCCCTGCAGCGACTGCCCCAGATGATACAACTATAACTTGAAATCCTTCATTATGAATTTCAGAAATTTGATCACATAGATCCTGAATTACAGAATAATTTAATATGTTTTCATTTTCTGTAATGAGGTCACTACCTATTTTTATTATTATTCTACTTTTTTCTAATTTTTCCATTAAACTTCCAATTTATAACAAATTAATAAAACAAAAAAATAATTTTCTAATAAAATATATTTTATCTGATTATGAAATTGAATCATTTGATAGAGGTTCACGAGTTTTTACATAATAACACCACATTTTCTAACGTGGTTAGTAAATTGCGCAAAAAAATACCTCAAAAACTTGTTTCTTATAAGTCAAGTTTCGGATATTTGATTTCTACTTTAAGTGAAAAATTTAATGTTCCCACTGTTGTAATCACATCAAATCCAGAAGAATCTTCTGCAATTTTAGATAGCATAAATTTCTGGAGTAGTTCTACTTCAAACTTAAATTTCACAGAAAGAAATGAAATTTTTCTAGAAAAATATAAACCTGATAACAAAAGTACTAAAGATAGGATGAGATGTCTTGAAGCATTATCAACAGGTTATTTTCAAAATAAAAGACCAATTATTTGTTCTTCAATACAATCCTTAAGTACAAAAACTTTATCAAAAGAAAACTTTGATAAACTTTCAATGAAAATTCATACTGGAGATAAAATCAATCAAAAAGATTTTATTGATTCTTTAATTAGTTCAGGATATACACATTCTTCTATAGTTGAATCCGTTGGCCAATTTGCAAAAAGAGGAGATATTATAGATTTATTTTGCCTGTCCGAACAAAATCCTATAAGAATTGATTTCTTTTATGACGAGATTGAAAGTATAAAACTTTTTGAAACTTCTAGTCAGAAATCTTATAAAAATTTAAATAATATTTTTATCTCGCCAGTTCAAGAAACTAATATTTTTCAAGATTTAGAAAAAATAAAAATTAATAATAATATTTTTTTTAGTAACACAAATGCAGAAGAGAAAAAAAATATATTAGAAGAATTTGCATCAATGAAAAAAGGAGAACGTACAGATTTAATTAATTTCTACTCAGGATTTTTTGATAATGGATCATTATTTGAGTACATAAATGAGAATATTTTAATTATTAAAATTGAAAACCATAATATAGATTTAGAAATGAACCTAATGGAGACTAGAAGAAATGATAACTACTTAAATAAGATTGTGAAAAAAAATATTCTACCTAATTTTCCTTTGCCATATATGAGTAAAAATGAACTAAATAAAAGTTTAGAGAAAAATAAAATTTCACTTATGCTTGATCAAAGAAATTCTATTGATAATGAACTAAATAAACTTGAATTTAGCATTCCAAAAATATTTGATTTTACAAAAGATAGTATTTTTAGATATATTGACATCAAAAATAAAAATGAAAAAATCATAATTTCAACTGATTATCCATCAAGAATCAAAGAAATAATTGGATCGGATAAAACAAAAATTTTTGATGACATAAAAATTTTCTCTGAAGACAAAATAAATATCATTTCTAAAAATGCTGGTGAAGGATTTAGGTTTACTGGAGATAATGAATCTTTTTTATTGTTAACTGATAAGGAGATTTTTGGCAGGAAAAAGAAAAGGGTATATAAATCTTATTCAAATAACTTGCCTTCAAGTGTTTCATCTGAACCTTTCAAGTTAAATGATTATGTAGTTCATATTGATCATGGAATTGGAAAATTTACAGGAACAATACAACTTGGTTCTACAGATAAAGAATTTATAGTAATTGACTATAAAAATGAAGATAAATTATACGTACCATCTGATCAAATAGATAGAATACAGGTTTATAAATCTTTTCAAAAAAATGAGCCTGTTCTAGACACTTTAGGTTCGAATAAGTGGATCAAAACTAAAAGTAAAGTAAAAAAATCTATAGAAATATTGGCAGGAGAATTACTTCAGATATATGCTGCTCGAGAAAATATAAAAGGAAAAAGTTATGTAAAAAGCACAGAATGGTACAAAGTATTAGAGGAATCTTTTGAATATGAAGAAACTCCTGATCAAATTAAATCAATTGAAGAAATAAATGAAGATCTAATATCTAAAAATCCTATGGATAGATTGTTATGCGGTGATGTAGGATTTGGGAAAACTGAAGTTGCGTTAAGGGCTGCTTTCAAAGTTGTAGAAAATGGCTATCAGGTTGCAATTCTTGTCCCCACTACAGTCTTGGCTCTTCAGCACTTCAAAACGTTCAAAGAAAGATTTGAACCTTTTCCTATAGAAATAGAATATATGTCTAGGTTTGTTTCTAATAAGAAAAACAATGAAATAGTTCAAAGTTTAGACGATGGTAAGGTTGATATCGTTATAGGTACACATAAATTATTAAACGAAAAACTAAATTTTAATAACTTGGGACTACTAATAATTGATGAGGAACATAAATTTGGAGTTGAGCAAAAAGAAAAAATAAAAAAAAGAGAGATAGATATTGATATTCTGAGCCTTAGTGCCACTCCAATTCCTAGAACATTAAGCCTAGCATTAAATGGAGTTAGGGACTTAAGTGTGATAAATACTCCCCCTGAAAATAGAGTCCCTGTGAATAATTATCTTTCAATCTTTTCAGAAGATCTTATTAGAGAAGCCATATTAAGAGAGATTGATAGAAAAGGACAAGTGTTTTTTGTTAATAATGAAATTTTCAATATAGAAATCATCGCACAACAGATAAAAAAAATTGTTCCAGAGGCTAAAGTAGAGGTTGCTCATGGTCAAATGGAGAAAAAACAATTAGAAACAATTATTACAAATTTCATGGAAAATAAATTTGATGTACTAGTTTGTACAACAATTATTGAATCAGGAATTGATATGCCAAATGTAAATACATTATTTATAAATAATTCTCATAAATTTGGATTATCTCAACTTTATCAAATAAGAGGAAGAATTGGTCGAAGTGAAAAAAGTTCACATGCTTACTTCTTACTTCCAAAAGACTCTAGAATAAATGATCTCTCTGAAGAAAGGCTAAATGCTTTAATTAATACATCGGAGTTTGGAAGTGGTTACGATATAGCATTAAGAGATCTTGAAATTAGAGGTGCTGGTAATATTTTAGGAAAAGAGCAAAGTGGAAATATTAGCTCAATTGGACTTGAGTTGTATAACTCAATATTAGAATCTGAAGTAGAGTCTCTAAAAAATGGGAATGAAGAATCCCCAGATTTTTTCTTGATTAATACGGTTGATATAGATATAGATTCTAGAATTCCTGAAGAGTACATAGATGATATAAAAATAAGACTTAATTTATATATGAGATTATCAAAGATAAGGGACATAAAAGATATTTTTGAAATCAAAAAAGAAATCAAGGATAGATTCGGTGATATTCCATTGGAATTAGAAAGACTTATCAATATCACTAGAATAAAAATACTATGTCATAAATCTAATAATATTATTTCTATAACTGGTAATAATGAAAAGGTAACAATAAAATTCAAAGAAAGTTTGCTAGATATTAAGTTTTTTCTTGAAAGTAAAATAGAAGAAAATATAGAAATAAAGTCTAAAACTCTAATGTTCATTCCAGAAGATTCGGAGAAAGTTTTAGAAGAAACAGAGATTTTAATTTTTAAATTGATAAAACTTCAAAATGAAATAATTGAAAAATTTAATAGTATTTAATAAAAATTATAAAGGGAAATAATGAAATTAACGAATCCAGAAATAATAAAATCAGTAACTAATAATTGGGATGGTGATAGAGATGAAAATTCTAGACCTTTAGTGTCAAAAGATTTGCTCGAAAGAATGAAACTTGTAACTACTGAAGAAGCTTGGGGAACATGTAGAAAAAATGGATATCACTTTCAGTTTGCTGGAAATTGGAATAATCTTCACCCTGATCGTGTAATAGTTGGCAGAGCAGTAACTTGTAGATGGGTACCAAAAAGACCCGATCTTGATGAAGCTATTGAAAATCAAGGGAAAAAAGAGAATAGAATAGGTTTTCAGAATTCTTGGGTTATTGATGAACTAAAGCAAGATGATTTGATAGTAGTAGATTTGTTTGGGAAAATATTTGATGGAACATTTGCAGGAGATAACTTAACCACAGCAATTAAATCAAAGACTGGAACTGGAATGGTTATTGATGGAGGAATAAGAGATACACAAAGAATTTATGATATGGATAATTTTAATGCTTTTGTTAAAGGTTTTGATCCCAGTGCAATAAATGACGTCAGTATGCCAGAAATTAATGGAATCACAAGAATAGGAAATGCAACTTGTATACCTGGAGATATAGTTCTAGGGACAAGGTCAGGAGTTATTTTTATCCCGCCTCATCTAGTAGAAGAAGTAGTATTATCATCTGAAAATGTCAGACTAAAAGATGAATTTGGGCAACAAAGGATTATGGAAGGAAAATATACACCCGGAGAGATAGACAGAGAATTTTCTGATGAAATGAACAAAGATTTTGAAAATTGGAAAAATAATAGAAAGTAGTCAATCATGTCAAAAAAAATAAAATCATTTTCTAATCCTTCAGATTTAAAAATTACAGATATGAGGATTACTGTTATAGGAGATGGGGGCTGGAGATGGCCAATTATAAAAATTTATACTAACCAAGATATATATGGATTAGGAGAAGTTAGAGATGGAGCTTCTGCTAGGTATGCACTGTCTCTTAAGAGTAGAATTTTGGGAGAAAATCCATGTGATATTGATAAAATATTTCAAAAAATAAAACAATTTGGAGGTCACGGAAGATTAGGTGGAGGAGTTTGTGGAGTTGAAATGGCTCTATGTGATCTTGCTGGAAAAGCTTTTGGGGTTCCAGCTTATATGTTAGCTGGAGGAAAATATAGAGATAAAGTAAAAGTATATGCTGACACACCTGTTAAAAAAGATCCTGAAGAAATGGGAAAAGCCTTATTAGAAAGAGTTAAGAGTGGTTTTGAATTTCTTAAAATGGATATAGGATTATGGATTGCTGCTGAACACAAGAATGGAGTAGTCAATAAAAACTACATAGATGTAGGAGAAACAGGAGAAGCAAACAATATCATGCATCCATTTACTGGAATTCAAGTTTCAGATTATGGAATTTCAAAGATGGAAGAATATGTTCAAACAGTTAGAGATATTATCGGCTATGAAATCCCTTTAGCTTCAGATCATTTTGGTCATATGGGTGTTGAAAATGCAATTCGTATAGGAAAAGCATTAGATAAATTTTCTCTTGCTTGGTATGAAGATATGATCCCTTGGCAATTAGTTGATCAATGGAAAATGTTAAAAAATAGAGTTGATACCCCTGTCTGTACTGGAGAAGATATATATTGTAAAGAAGGATTTGAACCTCTTGTAGAGTCGAGAGCAATATCAGTTGCTCATCCAGATCTTGCAACATCAGGAGGAATAATAGAGACCAAAAGAATCGCTGATTATTGCAGAGATGCAGGTATTCCAATTGCTCTACATCAAGCAGGGTCTCCCATTGTTGCGATGGCAAATGTTCATTGTGCAGCCACCATAGATAATTTTATAGCCCTAGAAATGCACTCTGTGGATAATCCTTGGTGGAATGACTTAGTCAATTTAGTTGATCAAGACGGGCCGATGATAAAAGACGGTTATATTAATGTAACAAATGCCCCCGGTTTAGGAATTGAGTTAAATGAAGACGCTATAAAAGAACATCTAGCAGAATCTTCATATGGGGTGCATGGGAAAAATAGAAAATTTTCAATTTACCCTAAAGGTTATTTTGAAGATACATCTGAGTGGGATGAACTAGATTCTCATGATAGAACTTGGAGCTAATGAAATATTAAAATTAGTATTTTTATAATAAAAAATAATGAGCAGGAAACCATATCAAATAAAAGAATGGAATGATCTATTTCTTAGTATTTCTTATGAAAAACATATAGATTTACTAGTTGTTTTAGGAATCATATATAAATCAAGTGAAGGAGAGGAAGCAATAAGAGATGCTGATCTTTCAGGAGATTCGATTATACTCACACGCCTCATGAATAATGCGGAAAGTTTTGCTGAAGCATTTGAGGGAATAGATATTGAAAGACTTTTTTATACTTATTTTTCAGAAGAGCAATATGAAGCAATGTTGATTGAAGAATGGTGTAATGATATTTGGTCTAAAAAAGGATTAGAAAATCATAAATTCCTAACTAAATGGAAAGATTTATTTAAGTTATTTCCAATTTCTGATCAACAAAAAAAAGATTTACCTGACGGAAATTTTACTGTTTATAGAGCGGGAAGCACTAACGGAATATCTTGGACAATTAATAAAGGTATAGCTTCATGGTTTTGGATAAAAAATAAATCAATCAAATCAGAACCTAAATACAATAGATTTTTAAGTATGAGAGTAACTAAAGATGATGTTATTTTTTACCATAATACAAGAGGAGAAGATGAAGTAATTTTGATACCTAATGAAAACAAAGTAGAGATAATTCCTTACAAAGAATTTAAAGAATTTGAACAATTAGAACCAATCAAGAACATGTAATGATAGAATTGTATATGAGCCGACTACTAGAATATTTTTTCTAGTACAGGATATGTGACCCTCTTTAAAATATTTTCTCTAATCCACTTTAGATTATGTTTTGAGGGTCATTTTATTTAATGGTTTCTAATATATAATTGTAAAGTGCTATTATTTACTAATTTTGCAGTTTCCTTATTGCTAGGGAAATAAATAGAAAGTGATAGCACATTTTTCTCTAAATTTATCCCTAATAAATCAGATTTACTTCTTTTTTCTTTTTAAGGATTCAGGCAAATCTTCATAATAAAAAATATAAAATAAAATTGGCGATAGTATTGCAACCCAAACCCACCATCCACCAATTATTGCAACATAAAGAATATATGAATAAATAATCCAGAATATACTTCTAGTTAATATTTTTCTCGTCGTAGAATTTATTTTCATATTTAAAATTATATCTATACAAAATATAGACATCTATCTTTAAAAAAAAGAGATAACTATTTTGGACATTTATTGAAATGAAGCAATTATTGAGGTCAATGCAAAAAGTAATATAAAAATAACTGCTAATATTCCAAAAACATATCGTATTAATTTTCTTATTTTTTGTTCATTCATCCAAGATATACATTTGTTTTATCATCAGATTCAAATAAATCATTTAGAAAATTGAGTTTCTCTTTTCTAGTTATTTTAATTTCTGTACTAGAATCTTCTTTTTTTCTTTTTTCATTCATAAAAATATTAAGTTTTAGATAACTAACTCAAGCATAATCTATTTAAAAAAATCAACATAATTGATACGTAGCTACTAATAGATTCTGGCTGGAATATTAATAGCTACGCTTTATAGTATATACAGACAATAAATGATGTGTAGGGTCGTGAGATATATTCCAAGAAAATAAAGTTCAATATTACCAGCATTATCCATACTTAATTGATATAAAAAATTACGGTTGTGTAGAATAAAATAAAAAAGATTATATAAGGAATACAAATATGTCTATTCTAAGATTTCTTTCAGATATACGAAATGCTGCAATTGCTAATGCAATAATCGTTATTTTTCATGTTTATATAGCTTTTGCAGTTGAAGGAATGGGGTTTCTAATCATAGTGCTTCCGATAGGAGCTCTGATAGCTTTAGCATACTTTCTGAAAGGAAAAAAGGGAGCTACTATCCTTGCCCTTCCAACAATTTCTTACATATTGATTTTTGCAACTAATTCATCCGAAATGATTGAGTCATTACAAGATGGCGGTGATGAACATATTGGATGGGGTTCATACATATTAATACCCTTTTGGTTGCTAACAATATTAATTAATGTTTTCACGATCATTGCGGAGTTTAGAAAATCAAATAAACTAGACTAATTATTCAATATGAATAATATTATTAGATTCTGATTAATTCATAATTTCTGCACGCAAAGATTTATTACTAAATTTCTCCAGAGAGTTATAATTTTTAGATGAGTGATTTTCAAAAAGTAATAATAAAGTTTGGAATAAAAAGCAGATACTATTCAGAACTTATGGAGCTAGATATCTCTAGTTTAAAACCAAACCCACAGAGCCTAAATATATTGCTCGATACTATTTCCTTCATAGAAGACGATAGTAAAAAAGATAAAGAGGTTGTCTTAGAAGCTCCTCTAGAAACTTGGAATGAGCTACTTAAAAAACAAATAATAAGATTTATTGATGAAAGAGGGTATCACTCTAATTTCGTAAAAAGAATTATGAAAGATGATTATAAAAAAGTTATTTCATTATTGAATCAAATAGGGGAAGAGCTTCTCAAAAATAAAACTAATTGTGAACCTGAAAAGAAACGTTTTAGCAATACAGTTAAAGGTAAATTCTTAAATAACATGATGTTTTTGGAGAGCGAAAAATTATTAGCACGGTATGTAGCACGATTATAGTTTTAAGAACTTTCTACTAAGAGTTAAGATAAATATTTTCAGCTAATACTAGTTATTATAATTTACATTGCTAGCTCTGAACCAATTTACAACTCATATACTGGTTGAAAATCTTCTAATTCGTAATTTATACCAATAGCTATATTTGTATCTTTATAATATTTTATTATTAAGTCATAAGAGAATGATTGGAGAGAATGTGGTATCAGATAAAAATTTAAATGTGTCTTATTTAGACATTATTGAGGGAAGTTCGGAAGCAACATACAAAATTCAAACACACGCAGATGGTCCTTCAGGAAAAATCCCTTTTACTCCTGAAATACTAATAAATGAACCAAGTGGTAATCATTTTGGGTTAACTCAAAATGCTGGTATGGGGTGGAATCCTAGTGAGTTATTAAGAAAGCAATTTTTGATTCTTTCTACCAGTGGAGGTTTAAAAAATAAAGACGGAGAACCAATAGCATTAGGCTTTCATACTGGTCATTGGGAACTATCATCTCTTGTTGAAAATGCTGCAAATACTATAAATGAAATGGGAGGGCTGCCATTTTCAGCTTATTGTTCAGATCCGTGTGATGGTAGAACTCAAGGAACTACCGGCATGTTTGATTCATTGCCTTACAGAAACGATGCTGCAAAAGTATTTAGAAGAATAGCTAGATCCTTACCCACGGCAAAAGCTGTTATGGGAATTGCTTCATGTGACAAAGGTTTACCTGCTATGATGATGGCTTTGGCTGGCATGAAAGACAAACCTTCAATAATCGTACCAGGGGGTTCTACATTGGCTCCTAAAAATGGTGAAGATGCAGGAAAAATACAGTCTATAGGTGCAAGATTTGCACAAGGAGAAATTTCTCTTGAATACGCTCAAGATATGGGATGTAGAGCATGTGCATCTCCAGGCGGAGGTTGCCAATTTTTAGGAACAGCTGGAACTTCCCAGGTTATTGCAGAGTCTTTAGGAATAGCCCTTACCCACTCAGCATGTACTCCGAGCGGTACTCCTGCTTGGGCGAACAATGCTAAAAGATCTGCAAAAGCATTAATGAATTTAGAAAATGAAAAAATATCTATTGAAAAAATCCTTACCGACAAAGCATTTGAAAACGCAATGGTGCTTCATGCAGCATGTGGAGGCTCAACTAATTTATTACTACACTTACCTGCTATAGCCCATGCAGTTGGGAGAAGAAGAATGACTGTTGATGATTGGGCAAGAGTTAACAGCTATGTTCCAAGATTAGTTGATGTTCTTCCTAACGGGCCAGTAGGATATCCCACAGCTCAATTTTATGCAGCCGGTGGAGTACCTGAAGTAATGCTTAACTTAAAAAAATTAGGATTATTGAATTTAGACGAAATGACAGTTACTGGAAAAACTTTAAGAGAAAATCTTGAATGGTGGGAAGAATCAGATAGAAGAAAATATGTTAGAAATTTTCTATCAGAAAATGATAAAGTTGATCCCAATAATGTCATAATGAGTAAATCTAATGCAACTCTTAAAGGTTTAACATCTACTGTAACTTTTCCATTAGGAAATATTGCACCAGAAGGATCTGTTATCAAATCTACTGCAATTGATCCTGAAGTAATAGATGATGATGGAGTTTATAGAAATACTGGCTTTGCAAGGGTTTTCAATTCTGAAAATGATGCAATGAGATCAATAAAGTCAACAGGCCCGGATAAATTAAAAAGAGGAGAAATTTTAGTTATAATTTGTGGAGGTCCAAACGGGACAGGAATGGAAGAAACTTACCAAATTACCGCTGCCCTTAAACATCTTTCATACGGTAAAGAAATAGCTTTACTTACTGATGCAAGGTTTTCAGGAGTATCAACTGGAGCATGTATTGGACATATTGGTCCTGAAGCTTTAGCTGGTGGCCCTATAGGATTACTAAAAGAAGGTGATCTAATAGAAATAATTATTGATACAAAAAAATTAAATGGATCGGTCAATTTAGTAGGTGAAGATGGAGACAATAAAGGAAAAGAATGGGGAGATAAAGAATTAGGTCAAAGAAGTGCATTTTTAGAAATTAAGGCAAATAAAAATTTACCAGACGATACAAGGCTTTGGGCTGCACTACAAGATGTTAGTGGAGGAACTTGGGGTGGATGTGTTTATGATGTTGATAAAATTATAGAAACGCTAAAAGCAGGAAAAGAAGCTCTAAAGAAAAAATAAAATGTCAATAAAAATTATACCTGTCGATAAATCAAACATATTTGAATGGAGAACATCTGTAAGGACTGTCTTTGGAGATATCCCTAAAAAAGATGTAGTCAAACGAATGGTTAATGATAGATTTATGATTGATTTTGAAACTTGGAATCAACCGAGTGATAGATTAATAGCAGCATTTGATACAGATATAAATAAAATAGTTGGAACAGGAGGAGCTGATAAATACTCAATGTCAGTCCCTGGAGGTAACTCCATAAGTATGGCTGGAATTGCATTTATGGGGACATTACCAACTCATAAACGAAAAGGTATTTTTTCGTCAATGATGAATAAGCTTCATTGCCAAGCAAAAGAAAGAGGAGATTCAATAGCAGGTTTGTGGGCATCTCAGTCATTACTATATAGCAGATTTGGATATGGGCTCGCAACAATTAGGGAGGATTGGCAAATCAATTCAAATCATGCCAATTTATCAAAAGCAAAGAATGATTCAATTCGATTTGAATTAGTAGACAAAAATACAGCTTTAGAAGAAATTCCAAAAATTTATGACATATTTAGGACATGCCAAAATGGAGCAACTGATAGGACTCAGGGATATTGGAATTATATGCTTTATGAAGATGAGCAAACAATGTATAACAAATCAGGAAATAGTGGTTTCTTTTTTGTGATTGCCTATAAAGATAATAAACCCTCAGGTTATGCATTTTATAATTTTGATAAAGAATCAGGCGTTGCTCATGAGGATGATAAAGGAACATTAAGAGTTGAAGAAATAATTTCTATAGATAGAGAAACTAATAATGCACTATGGCACTACATTTTTGGTGTCGAATTAGTAGAAGAGGTAACATTTAATAGAAGAGCTCCCAATGATTCCCTTTATTTGATGCTAGAAAATCCCAGAAAATTAAAAAGAGATACAATTGATGGACTATGGGTCAGAATAATTGATCCCATATCAATGCTTGAAAGTCGAACATATAATTATAAAGGGAATATTACTATTAGCATTTCAGGTCAAAACCAAAAAGATATTGAAGGTACTTATCTGATTGAAACAGATGGAACAAATACAGAAGTAAAAAAAGTAAAAAATAAACCAGATATTTATATGAGACCTTCAGATTTAAGCTCTATATATTTTGGAGGAACTTCCCCTGGTGAACATTTTCAAGCAGGAAATATAGATGTAGATGATCATAATTCTCTAAGAAAATTAACAAAAATGTTTTTTGTAGAGCAAAATCCTTGGTGTAACACAGATTTTTAAGAAAAAACTATGAATAATAATATATTTAGAATAGATGGAATGACCTGTGATGGGTGTGTATCTACAATTAAAACTAAGCTCGAACTAGAAAATGATATTTCTAAAGCTAATATTACATTAGATGACAGCAGACTAGAGCTTTTTTCCGATAGAAATTATGAATTTTCTGAACTTAATAAAATATTAAGTTCTGTTGGAGACTATAACGTTTCAAATAACTCAAAAAATGAAAAAAATATAATTATGAGTTACTTTAGTACTTATAAACCAATTTTTATAACTTTAGGCTTAGTTCTACTACTCACTGCAATTTCATTTTATAATACTGAAAATACCATGGATGGGTTCTTAAGATTTTTTATGGGTTACTTTTTTATAATTTTTTCTTTTTTAAAATTACAGAATGTTAAACAATTTGCTATTTCTTTTTCTAATTATGATCCCATAACAAAAAGATTTTTTAAATTCGGAATTATTTATCCTTTTCTTGAATTAATATTAGGAATATTTTTTCTTACAGCAACATTACTTTTATTTTCAAATATAGTGACATTATTTATCTTAATTCCACAAAGTATTGGGATATTTAAAAAATTGAAAAATAATCAGGCGATAGATTGTGCATGTCTTGGATCATCTTTTAATGTACCTCTATCAAATCTTACAATTATAGAAAATTCATCAATGTGTCTTATGGCTATATATTTTATATCCGTTAGTATAATTTAATTATGAGTTTATTAAATCATTCATTTGTACTTCCAGTTTCTTGTTCTATAGGATCAATACACTCTAGAAATCTTAATGAAACAGTTACAAAAGATGTTTATGTTTACGACACTGGTATCAAAAGAAAAAAAGAAATATCTAATCTTGGATTTTCATTTATTTCTAATTTTGATGAATTTCATAACTCAGTAAATAATAGACAAAGAATCAATTTAATTTAGGAGGAAAAAATGAGCAGATTACAAATAATGATGATAGAAATTGGGGCCTTATTAATCCTATCTTTTATAATCAGGTTAGTTATAAATGGCTTAGGGGTAGAAGAAGGTATGTTTTCTAGATGGTTCCCAATACTAGCGGCACTATTGATTGTTTACTCTATAAGGTTTAGAATAAGAAAAAAATTATTAGGCTCTAAGAATATAAATAATGACAACGAAAAGCAAAACTAAAAAAGAAGAAATTGGGCACTTATTAAGAAGAGTGTGTTTTGGAGGATCAAAAAAAGAAATAGATTTATTATCTAAAAAAGACTTTGAAGATGCTGTAGATTTTCTGTTAGATAATGAAGATAAAAACCCTGTTCCTAAAGACCTTCTAAGACGCTATCAAATAGATCTATCAGATGTTAGAAGCGTAAATAGTTCGGGAGCGTTTTGGATGTATAGATTAGCTCATTCCAAATTTCCTTTTGATGAAAAAATTGCATTATTTTGGCATAGAGTATTTGCAACGGGACAGCACAAGCTTATTCAAGGAAAAGTAATGACATCTCAAATTGAGATGTTTAGAGATCATGGGTTGGGAAGTTTTGAAAATATTCTTATTCAATTATCTAAGGATCCTGCAATGATAATGTGGTTAGATAATCAAGATAATCATAAAAATAACATAAATGAAAATTATGGAAGAGAAATTTTAGAATTATTTTCTATGGGTGTCGGAAGTTACTCTGAACAAGATATAAAAGAATGCTCAAGAGCTTTCACTGGATGGACAGTAGAGAATATGCCATACATGGCTATTAAAATGCGTAACAATACTGCCAGGCCCTATAATTACGTCGCATGGCAATTTAAGTTTGATGAAAATGATCATGATTTTGGAGAAAAAGAATTTTTAGGTGAAACAGGTAACTTTAATGGGGACGATGTAATAAAAATCATTTGTAAGCAAGAATCTACTGCAAGATATCTAGCAAGGCATTTGTATCATTTTTTCATTAAAGATGAGTTACCAGTTCCTCAATGGCCACATAAAAAACCCTTAGATGAAGATGTGATAGATTTTATTGTCAATTCTTACTTCAAACATTCTTATAATATCAAAGAGATTCTTAGAGACCTATTTAAGTCAAAATACTTTAGAAACGAAGAGATAATAAACAGCAGAATAAAAAGTCCGGCAGAACTAGTAGTGAATGCAGTTAGGTTATCAGGAGGATTTGAAATTCCTTCTGAAGAAGTTTACGAAGCAACTATCAGCTCAGGTTTAATGGGGCAACCATTATTAAATCCTACTTCGGTGGAAGGATGGCAGGGTGGAGAGGAATGGATAAATACAGGTTCTGTGGTGCAAAGAATTAATTTTGCTGCTGATTTCTTAGGGAATTCTGAAAAAAAATTGATTAAAAATATTATGGATAAAGAACCTAACAAGAAAAATTTATTAGAGATTTGTCTAGAAGAATTGGGATATATAGAGCTTCACTCAACTACTAAAGATGTATTGTCTGACCACATCAATGATAAAGATCTTGTAATAAATGAAGAATCTATTTCCATTGTTATTAAATTAATCTCTTCATCAAGAGAATTTCAAATGACTTAATGAAAAAACTTAACGAAAAAATTAATATCGAATATTCTCACTCTGTAGGTTTCACAGCAGATGTGGGGGGTAGAGGCTTCCATTTACCTAGAGACCTAGCC
>MDSV01028424.1_pt1 | contig 27972 bp, 27 predicted proteins | sample 810851 | NCBI WGS metagenome assembly MDSV01 (sample SAMN05326640, study PRJNA326480) | marine metagenome | isolation source: seawater | place: Atlantic Ocean: North East | collected 2012 | reverse complement strand
CATCAAATGTCAAACATACTTCATTTTTATTTAATTTATTGGAAAGAAATTTTTCAAAAAAAATCTCCGCACTTAAAATATTTTTTTTTCCAATAAATTTTACTATTTTATAAAATTCATCTTTTGAGATCGAGCCTTGATTTTTTTTATGTTTAACAAAATCATGAAAATGATGGAAAACTATTCCATGAAAAAAGTTATTATTATTTTTAAAATACATATTTTAGATTTTTTGTAGACTCAAATTGATGAATAATTTTTCATGACAATCTTAAAGAATTTTTTTTATAACTAATTTTTCTAATATTTCTTTATCTCTAATAGTATCCATACATTGCCAATTTTTAAAATGTTTGTATGCTCCTAGCTTATTTAGTTTACATATTCTCTCTAAAGGTGATCTTTCTAAAATAGTATTATCGTCTTTTAGAAATTTAAAGATTTCTGGTTCCATCACAAAAAAACCTCCATTAATCCATCCTTCATCTAAGCTAGATTTTTCTTTAAAATATTTTACTTTAGAAAAAAGAATTTTAATTCCTCCAAATCTTGCTGGTGGCCTAACAGCAGTTAATGTAACCCAGTTTTTTTTCTTTTTATGAAATTCAATTAATTTTTTTATGTTAAGATCACATAAACCATCTCCATAAGTAAGTAAAAATCTTTCATTTAGAAAAGTTTTCAACCTTTTAATTCTTCCTCCTGTCATAGTTTCTTTTCCAGTGTTTAAAACTTTAATGTTTAAATTTTTAAATTTTTTATCAAAATATTGTTTTATAATTGAATGTTTGTAACCACTGGCGATTATAAAATCTTTAAATCCAAACTTTTCATAATGTTTTATTATCCTAACAATAATCGGCACATTTAAAATCTTAACCATAGGTTTAGGTATTTGTTTTGTGTGTTCTGACAATCTTGAGCCCTTCCCTCCAGCTAAAATAACTACTTTCATTTTTTCTTATTTTTTAAAAATTTTTCGTACTGTTTTATTTGTGTATATGTAAAATTTTGAAAATCTTTTTTATCTATATAAAAATTTTTATACCATTCAGCCACCATTTTTATAGTTTGAGGAAAAGTCATTACACACTCCCAGTTTAAATGTTTTTTTGCTTTGTTGGAATTAAGCTTTAGTAGGTTAGATTCGTAAAAGTTTATCTTTTTATTAATCTTTATTTTCCATGAGATTTTTTTCCAATAATTTTTCATAACCTTTACAAGTTTAACAACACTGCAATTTAAATGATTTTTAGGCCCAAAATTGAAATTTTGACCATGCAATTTTAAATTTTTTTTTAAATTAGCTGCTAATAAAATGTAACCCCATAGAGCCTCGAGAACATGTTGCCACGGTCTCGTTGAGTTAGGATTTCTTAAAGTAACTTTTTTTCCTTTAGACCAAGATTTAACGCAATCAGGCACCAATCTATCCCTGGACCAATCTCCGCCACCAATTACATTTCCGGCTCTTGCTACTCCTATACGTACTTTGGTTTTTATTTTTGGAAAAAATGAATGAATATAGGAGCTTATTATTATCTCTGCAGAAGCTTTGGATGCGCTGTAAGGATCTTTTCCTCCTAAAATATCATCTTCAGAATATCCTCTAACAATCTCTAAATTTTTATAAACCTTATCACTTGTTATTATTACTGCCACACAAGTTTTTTTAATCTCTCTTAAAGATTCTAATATGTTTAATGTTCCAATAGTATTAGTTGATATAGTTTCAATAGGGTTTTGGTAAGAGTTTTGTACTAAAGCCTGTGCAGCAAGATGAAATACAAAATCTGGTTTTTCAGACTTAAATATTTTTTTCATTTTTTTTAAATCTTTTACATCTGCTTTAAGATTTTTTATTTTATTTTTTATTTTTATAGTCTCAAAATGGGATGGTTTAGTGGGTACATTATTAGATATACCTATAACTTTTGCTCCTAAGATAGTTAACCACGCTGTAAGCCAAGAACCTTTAAAGCCTGTGTGACCAGTAATAATAATTTTTTTATTTTTAAATATTTTTAAGTTTTTATTCATTTAAAATATCTTATAAAAAGCTTATAAAAAAACATTTTCTTTTGCTAAAGTAACTTCTTCAAATAAATTTTTCTTTAATTTACGAAAACTTAACCTTTGAGAATTTATTTTATTTAAATCTTTTAAATTTAGATAATTTGAGAATTTATTTTTATCATTAAAAAGTTGATACATTTTTTTAGGTACTCTAATAGATTTTAAATAAATAGTATCGTATGAATCTATAACTGGAACAAGTAGCTTGCAATTATAGCCTAAAGCCTCAATAGTAGCACCAGTTGGTCCTGAAATAATAACATTTTGAGTTTGTTTAAAAATATCTGCTAAACTATCTTCGCAAAAAAATATATTGTTCTTAATATTCAGTTTATTAATGAAATAATCCATTTTAAGAATTTTTGGTTTTTTAATATGAAAAAACAATTTTTTATTTTTTTGAATGGCATACTTCAACCATTCTAAAATAGTAAGATTTATATTTAAAAACTCTGTTAAAATTACAAGATATTCTATTTTATTTTTTTTGATAAAATTTTTATGGACTTTATTATAGATAAAAGAAGGTCCTATTTGTATTTTCAATTTTTTATAAAATTCCCTCCTTGGTTTAGTGTACGCTCTACCTGAGACGATTACTTTTTTCGGGATTACACAAAACTTTTCTTCAAATTTTGTGGGAATAGTATTCATCAATTGTGGTAGATTTGTAAATCCTTGATAACCAGCAGTGGTTGTTGAAGGAAAAAATTTCCTAAATCCGTAATTCCAACCTTTTTGCTCATGATTTTCAAGCCAACATATTGCTTTTTTAATTTTTGATTTTTTTTTATACAATCTTTCTACAAATTTATAATTAATCAAGCCGATCATAGTGGCATCAAAATACTCAAAATTATTTATCTCGCTATATAAAATTTCACTAAAATCAAATTTGTCATATTTTTTAAACTTTTTTTTAAACTTCTTAATTCTTAACGGATAAGTAAAAGTAAAAAGTAAATCTTTAAGTGAAAGAACACTTTCTTTAAAAAAATAGTTCTTTTTACTTATAAAGTTAATTGTTTTAAAAACTTTTATTAAATTTTTGTTAACAAGAATCGTGGGAACAAAAAAAATATTTCGAGCATTTTTTTTTAAAAAGTTTTTACTAAACTGGAAATGTCTTTCTATTTGATTTAAATTATTTGTAGGATAATTATTAATCAAAATGAGTTTATCATGATCTAAAAATTTTTTTTTATAAAAAAATTTGATTATAAAAAATATAGTGATTTGAAACATAACGCTTATAAATAATTTTAGAAAATTATTTTTTCTTTTTTTGGTATTTTTAAGCACAATTCTTATGTTTCTATTATTAAAGTTTAGCTTTATTAAATCATATAAATGTCTCGACTCAGTTGTGATTTCAATCTTATAATTTCTAAGTTTTTTAATTGTCTCTAAAACGCAAATTGTTCTAAAAATCTCCGATCTATATGGATTCCTACTTGCTGGCAAAGATGTCCACCAATCCACATCTTTTGAAAAATCTTTGCTAATTTGACCAATCCAATCTGTATATTTTTTTCTAAATTGAACATGGTTTTTAAAAAAAATCTTTTTTATTTCATCAGGAAACTCACTATCAGCAGAGCTTATATCCCATTTCAAAATTTTATTTAAATACATCTCAAGTAGGGATTGTTGATTATATTTTTTTTATTTCTCAATTTAGAATATTTTAGGATAAAGTAAGGATCTTTAATAAAATTTCTGCCTACCGCTATCAAATCGATTTTATTTTTTTTTATAGCTTTTTCAGCATATAGTAAATCTTCCAAATGACCTGAGGTTCTTACTTTTATTTTTGAATGTTTTTTAATTTGAGAAGCAAAATTTAATCTAAATCCTTTGTAAAATTTAAGGTTGGTTTTAGTTAAGATACCTCCGCTAGACACGCAAACATAATCAAATCCAATCAACTTTAGCTTTTTAGCTAAATAAATAGAATCTTTTATGGTTATGCCTTTTTTTAAATGATCAGAACCTGTTATCCTGGCGCCTAAGATTTTGTTTTTTGGTAATATTTTTCTTACTTTTTTAGCTACTTCTAAAGCAAACTTGCATCTTTTTTCTAAACTACCTCCATATTCGTCTGTTCTTTTGTTAGAAATTGGTGATAAGAACTGATGTAATAAATACCCGTGAGCCATATGTATTTCTAAACCATCAAATCCAGAACTGACGGCAAGTTGAGAAGTTTTTACAAAATCATTTATTGTTCTTATTATCTCTTTTTTTGAAAGGCTTTTTGGAACAGGCCAATTTTTATCCTTTTTTATTGGTGATGCTGAAACAGTGGTCCAGCTATTGCTTTTTTTATTGAGAGGTGTGTTAGATTTTATCCACGGAATATATGAAGAGCCTTTTCTGCCTGCATGTGATATTTGTAAACATATAGGTATTTTATTTTCATATGACTTCAAAAAAGAAATAAGTTTTTTGAAATTTTTTTTTTGTCTTTGGTTACATAAGCACAAATCTGAATGAGTAATTTTTCCGTTTTTATTAACTGCAGTTGACTCCAACATCAACATAGATGCGCCTGAGGTTATCAATTTCAACAAATGATTATAATGCCATTTAGTAGGAGAGCCGTCTTTTGCAGAATATTGGCACATTGGAGAAACAGCCACTCTGTTCTTTAAAATGAATTTTCCAATTTTTGTTTTACTAAAGATCATTTACTAAAAACAAATTCATTATGAGGGTGAAAAATAGCTTTAGGATAAGACCAGTAGGTCTCTACAAAAAATAAATTTAAAGCCTTCCCTAACTTGGGAAGATGAGAAACTCCATCGCTGTCTATCATAGAGTCAAATGGCGTCGCAAACCTCAACCATTCACCAGTTGGTTGTTCTAAATATAGTTCTCGACAAATTAATGCTAAAATAGGATCTACTAGTTTATAATTCTTTAATACTGCAGTTTCATAGACTTTTTGAAGTTCCGTAGGACCTTTGAATCCTAAACTTTTTAAAGATACTCTATATAAATTTACAGGAAGTTTAATTTTTTGAATGTTGAAATTTTTTTTTTTAAAAATATCCTCAATCCAGGGACTTGTCCGAATATCATTATTTTTAAAGCTATCAATTAAATCTTGAGAACTTGTATGGCTTATTTTACTTATGGTCTTCCAGACTTCCATTTTATTTTCCAGCTGTCCACCCTCCGTCTGAAAGAATTGAAGTTCCTGTTATCGATTGAGCTGAGTTGGTTGTTAAAAAATATACTATTGAGGCTATTTCAGACTTAGTAGAAAATTTATTAAGAGGTATCTTTTTCTTAATAATTTTTAATCTACCTGGTGTTTTTTTATTTTCATCTGGTCTTACTAAAGTTTTTGTTGGAGCAACAGTTACAACTCTTATTCCATGCTTAGATAAATCTAGTGCCATAGATTTTGTTAATCCTTCTAATCCAAATTTTGATAGGCAATATAAAGTTCTATTGTACGCTCCTACGTGTCCTAGTTGAGAGCTTATGCTTATAATGGTGCCTTTAATTTTTTTATTAATCATTTTTTTTGAAAAAATTTGTGAGATTTTAAAAGTAGCTCTTAAATTTACATCTAACAAATCTTTAAAATCCTTTTCAGATACTTTGGTAAAATATTTTGTATTTGCCATTGCTGCATTATTAATAACATTATCAACATAATTTATTTTTTGTTTAAGTTTATTAATAAATTTTAAGTTTCTGAGATCTCCAACAAAAATTTTTACTTTAATTCCATTTTTTTTTTCCAAAAGCTTAAGGCTTTTAAGTTCTGTTTTTTTTCTAATTAAAAGATAAAGATCATGTTTTTCTTTTGCAAACTTTTCTGCAATTTCTTTCCCTATTCCATACCCAGCACCTGAAATTAATGTTTTTTTTCTTTTAACAATCATAGAATTAACTTTTTTTATTATATATTTTACTCCAGGCTTCAGCGTGGCTTTTGCCTAAAACTGTACCTTCTGCATTGCACTCAGAGCAAGGGCTATTACATCTTTTTCCCTCTAGTAAATTTTTCCTATATTTAGAAATAGCTGAACCAGTCCAAATATCAAATAATTCGCTTTGCATCACATTGCCAGTGGTGATTCTTCTTTGCCAATCCTGTGGACATAAAAAAACATCTCCATTCCAATCTATTAAAACTGAATAAGAGGGATAGTTACAAAAAGTAAATGTATTATTATTTTCTTGATTTCCAATATTTATTGTTCCCGTACGATTTGTAAGCTTTAACCCATAGTCTTCATCGGGACCAAGCCATCTCTCTCTTAATATAACAAAATTGTCTGGTACCCCCGAGTCTTTCTGCATTTTCTTAAATTTTGTGACTTGCTCAGGTCCATCGTATAAGCTTATTAATAATTTATTAACATTTGAATTATATAATTTTTTAATTGTTGATGCTTTTAAAGTATCTCCGTTAGTGACCACCTCGACAAAAGAGGCTTCAGCAAGTTTATTACATATTTGATAAACCTCTTTATGAAGCATGGGTTCTCCATAACCACAGAGTACGACTGAACCTTTGTAATTTAAATCTTTTAATTCTTTTGTTAATTTATTTATTAATGTCATATTCATTTTTTGATAAGTATTTGGAGCTACTTTTGGATCAGACTTTGGGCAAAAAGAACAAGTTCTATTACAAACATCTATTAAGCTCAGTTCTATCCAACTAGGTATAGGAACACCTTTATGAAAAATGAGTTTGTCATCAACAATTATTGTTCGCCTCTTAATGTTGACTTCTATTTGTTTATTTACTTTTTTTGTTCTTTTTGATGATTGAATATTTTTCATTAGTTTAAATTCTATTTTCTTTTCATTTTTTTTTTAACTTTTTTTTACCTTTAGCAGAATAAAAAATTCTTTCACTCTTAGCATTTCTGAGAGTATCTGATGGTGTAAAAAACCTATCTCCAGCTTTTAAGTGTGATAATATATTCTTGGAGTTTTTATCCAATACTTCTTGGATAAGCAGCATGTACTTTCCTTTGGTGGAAACAACTATCCACTCTCCATCATGACGAGAAATTATACCTTGCATAAATGGATGGTTAGAGGAGTCTCCTGCATGCAGCTGTGCTTTTTTTATAAACAATTTTCCATACTTTTTATTATCAATATAAGTACTAGCGCCAACATATGGATCGTCAAAAGCATTGATAAAATTTATTAAATCATGAGGCTCCATATTCCAGTCAATCAATCCATTTTTAATTGTATTAATTCTAGGATTATATCTTCCAATTCCATCATTTTGAGATACCAAATCTAATTTTTTACCACCATTTAATTTCTTAATAAATTTTTCATAACTAATTACAAATCTTTCATCAGATACTTTTTTAAAATCAAGAGGCGTTTTGCAAGAAAAAGGATAAATACTTTTTTCTGATTGTAATATTGATCCTTTGTCAATCCCTCCGTTTATTAAATGAATTACATGATTACATATTTTATCCTCTCTCATGATGTTCCAAGAGAAAACTGCACCACCGCCATCTAAAGGCAATCTTGTTTCATGAAAGTTAACTAAATTATTTTTAAAAAAATTTTCTATTTTTTGTTTTTTAAAAATATATCTTGCTGAAATAGAAAAAAAAAGCGTTTTTTCAATTTTGCAAGTTTGCTTTATAAATTTTTCAAAAGGCCCTTTGGTAGTATCAAAAACTTTGTAATCTAAATTTTTTGATATTAGCTTTGATTGACTTGAGCTAGTAACGATTTCAGTCTCTAGTCCAAATTTATTATTTATGTCTATAAGTTTTTCAAAATTTTCAAAAACTCCTAGGAAAACTACTTTTTTTAAATCTTTTATAAAAAATTTTTTTTGGTTTATCATTTTAATAAGATATTTTTTGTAGTGTTGAATGTTTTACAGGTCCTTTTAAAGGAAACTTAAGATTTTTCTTTTGTATTTTATGTATTTTTTTAAAAACTATATCGATGCTTTTTAGATATTTATTTATTATTTTATCATTATAAACATAAGTGATTGCTATAGCCTCTTTAGCTAAAAAACCTAAATTTAACATTTCTTGAGTAAAATATGTAGAAATTTCTTTTTTATTTTTGTACTCGAACTTAAAAACAGGAAGAGAGTCCAGGCCGTCAATTGAAATATTAATCTCATTTTTTTTTGCTAGCTCAGCCCATCCTCGTTTAATTTTTCTACCGCACTTAACAAGTTTATTTTGCACTTTAAGTCTTTTCATTTTATCTAAAGCAGTAACACCAGCTATAAAACCAAGACTTTCTGTCCACATAGTTGAACTAATAAATGTTTTTTGCGCAAAATTCATAATCTTCTTTTTACCAATCACTGCGGAGATAGGATGTCCATTCCCCAAAGCTTTGCCAAAAATTGCCATATCAGGATTTACTTTAAATTTAAGATGTAATCCTCCATAATTTTCATGGAAACCTGAAGTGATTTCATCAAATATTAAAATTGCTCCATTTTTTTTCGCCAATTTTTTAACTTCGTTTAAAAAATTTTTATGAGGAAAAGCAAATCTCATTGGTTCCATTATTACTATTCCAATTTTGTTTTTATGCTTTTTAAAAATTTTTTTAAGAGAGTTGATATTATTATAATTAAAAGAAAAAATTGAATTCTTAAATGATTTTGAAATTCCTTTATTACCTAAACCAGGTAGCAATTGTTCATTTAAATTATTTTTATTACTTAGATTTGAAGCCATATACCAATCATGCCAGCCGTGATAACCGCAAAATGCTATTTTTTCTTTTTTTGAAAAAGCTCTAGCTATTCTAATTGCTATTAAACAAGCTTCACCTCCAGATTTTGAAAACCTAACCATTTCAGCCCACTTGTGAATTTTAATTAATCTTTTTGCTAGTTCTACCTCTTGAGGAGAATTTAGGGTAGACATAGCACCATTCTTTAAACCTTTTTGTATTTCTCTATTTATATCCTTGTCAGCATAACCTAATATACACGATGTAACTCCCATGCCTGCAAAATCATAATATTTTCTTTTGTTTAAATCTGAAACTACGCAGCCTCTTGAAAATTTGTAGTAAGAAGGCCATTGATTTGGTAGAAACATCTCACTTCTTTTCGATAAAAGTTGATTTCCACCAGGGATAATTTTTTGAGCTTGTTTTAGTAATTTTTGTCCTAAATTATTCATTTTAAATTTTTTCTAATTTTTTTCTATTTTTAAAAATCGACTCTGCAATTATAAAATCAGCAATATCATCGACTTCTATTGATTTCCATTTTTTTGTTACAAAACCAAGAGTTCGATTATGATAAAAAGTCTTATCTTTAATTAGTTTATCAATTTTGGATATATATAAACTGCCGTCTAAAAAATAAAGTTTTTCCAAGTTTTGTCTCCTTACAGTAGAAAATTTTTTTTTATAAGGTTTAATTGTTCCATTTTGTTTGACCTTAAAATTATAAATTGGATGCCTATTAATATTTTCAGAAATACCCACAATTGCATCAGCGTGATTCCTTCTTTTATACAATTGTTCTATGGCCTCATCTATATCTTTTGCAGTAGTAAAAGGCGAAGTGGGTTCTAATAAAATAACATAATCAAAAATTTGACTTTTGTTCTTAAAAAAATTAATTGCATGAAAAATTAAGTCAACACTTTTGGAATTATCTTTAGATATCTTTTTAGGGCGTAAAAATGGAACTTCTAAATTATAATTTTGGCAAATTCTTTTTATCTTTAAGGAGTCAGTAGAAACTATGATCTTGTCTATTAGTCTTGATTGTTTTGCTGCTTTACCTATCCAATATAATAAAGGTCTTTTACAAAAAATTTTTATGTTTTTGTTTTTAATACCTTTACTGCCAGATCTTGCAGGTATTATTGCGAGAATTTTCTTTTTTTTGAGATGGTTTGATATCATTGTGTTCAAATATTGAACATTATTAGTTTAAATTTCAAAAATTATCAAGAGCTACATATGCTTATTTTTAATAATATCTAAAATTATCTGGTAATTTCTTTTTTTATCATCTCTTGATGAGCAATAATTAAGAATATATTCATTATATTTTGTTTTATTAATGATCAATTTTTGTTTTAACTTACCTTCACTTACCTCACTATCAATATTAATTATTTCTGATCCTAATTCTTTTGAAAACTGATTTTGTTGTCTAACAAATTCCTCGTTATTAATTAGCTCATTAGAGGTAATCAACATAATCGGTTTATTATAAATTACACCGAAAGATATACCACTTGACCAATGTGATATAATTAATTCTGAATTTAAAGCTGACTCTGCTAAAATTTGTTCACTAATTTCCCTTCCTCCATAATAGGAAGGATTTTTTTCATGTTTAACTTTTGGATGAGGGGCAATAATTACTTTTAAACCTAATATACTTTCTAATTTATCAAAGTATTTATTTAAAGATGGAAACCATTTTTCTTTAGTGAAACCTTCGTTTTGACCTCCCCAAATTAGTTCATCACCTGGATGTAGTGGTCCTGGTGACTCTAAAAATAATGCATACTTTAAGTCATTGTTTGAACTTTTAAAAGTTTTGATATTTTTGAGAGCCATTGAGTAATCAAATGAATTTGCTTTAATTATACTTGTTTCTTTGCTTATCAATTTTTTTGGAATTTGTGTATTAAATGACAAAATTATATTTCTGCCTTTATAAAAATTTAAGAATAGAAAATCAAATAAATATTTTTTTAAGATCGATATTAAAAGATTTATATTTTTAAGATGTTTAAAAATACTCTTTAAAAGATATAAAATATTAAATTTTTTTTTCAACGTCATAATCGGGTGATGCCTGCCAAATAGTTCTAAGGTTTTCAATTTCAATTTTTTAATTTCTCTATTCACAAGTAGAAAGTTCAAGTTTAAATTCTCATTAAGAGAATGTTTTAATATCAGTAATTCTTTTTTTTCTTTAGTAGTTAAGTCGATTTGTAATTTCATATATTTTTTCCATTCGAGAAAGCTTTTAAACTTTTTTATTTTACTATTAACTAATAAGGTTTGATAAGCTCTTGTTAAATCTGGGATAAGGAAACTTACTAATTCATGAACCTCAACTTCAATATTTTCTTTTTCACTAAGTTCAGATAATTCAAGTCTTTTCCAATCATATTCTCTAAAGCCATACGGCCAAAGCAAAATTAATTTTTTTTTCACTGTTCTAAATTTCTTGCAGATATTTTTGTCTAGGCGTAAGCCAAATATTATTTGAATTAAGTATTTTAACTATCTTTTTTGCACTGTCTCCCTCACCATAAAGCTTGGCAATAGAAAATTTTTTTTTATTAAGTGCATCTAGAGTTTTAAGAATTTTCTTAACATTAAAGTTCAAATTAAATATACTTTTGTTTTGTGTTCTATTTTTTTGCCTGCTTCCAAGATCAATAGATGGAACTCCATAGAATGGAGCTTCTCTCACTCCTGAGCTAGAGTTTCCAATAATACATTTTGAATTCTTTAATAATGTGAGGAAATACTCAAATCTTATTGATCTAAAAATCTTTACATTTTTTAATTTTTTATATTTTTGAGTATAATTAGAGGTTATAATTTTACTACCTGGATCATTATTTGGATATATAACTAAAAAATTTCTGCTTGAGAATTTTATTACTTTTAATAAGCAATTTAAGTCAGATTGTATCTTGTTATTTTTTTCAGTTGTGACTGGGTGATAAAGCAGTATGCAGTAATTTTTAAAGGTTATACCATATCTTTCCTTTACGCTTCTTAGTGAAGGAAGATTTTTTAATCTCATAATATCAGTCTCTGGAGAACCAGTTATGAAAATACTCTTTTTAAGTTCTCCAAGCTGCAGAAGTCTTTTTCTAGCAAATTTGTTAGATACAAAGTGCAAATGAGATAATTTTGAAACAGAGTGTCTAATATGTTCATCAATAGTTCCTGAAACTTCTCCTCCCTCAAGATGTGCTATTAGATAATTATTAAAAGAACCTGATATTGCAACTGCTAGCGCCTCTACTCTATCACCATGGATTACAATTAAATCTGGAGAAATTTTTTTAAGTATTGGCGAAATCTTTTTAATTGTAGTTGACAAAGCAATATCTTGAGTTTGATTTTCAGTTTGATTTTTAAAGTAGATAATTTTGTTCTTTGGAAAAAAATTTTTCACTTCTAGATATGTGCTTCCATATTTACTCATCATATGCATACCTGTAACTATTATAGTGATGTTATATTTTTTATTCTTGTTAAGCATTGAAATGGTATTTTTAATTTTTCCGAACTCAGCTCTGGTAGCTGTAACAAATAAAATATTCTTTTTAGCCATTGACATTACTGATTTTTAATTGAATGTTTTTTTTCAAGTTGTTTTTACTTTTTTTCCCTAATATTTTGTAATAATTTTCAGCTTGAATCTGACCATTTCCAGGTCTTTTAACCCATAAATTTTTTTTTGAAAATTTTTCACCTTTTTTTACTTCTTTGATAGTAACTACTGAAGCAAATGCAAAATTTCTTGTTACTTGTTCTTGTTTTAAATGATTTTTTTTTCCACCTCGTTGTAAGCTTAATATATTGCAACCCTCTATTAATTTTTTAAATTCTTTTTCATCTATAGAAGCGGGTATATCAGGTCCTTTCCTTGTTTTTACATCTGTAAAATGTTTTTCAATTATAGAGGAGCCCAGTGTTATAGCTCCTAAAGATGAGTAAATAGTGTCAGTATGATCTGAAAGTCCGAAAACAATATTTGGAAAATTTTTCTCCATTTCTAATAAGCTATTTAATCTGACAAGTTTATCTGGCGTTGGATAAAGATTGGTTGTATGTAGCAAACAAAAATTAGCTCCCTTTTTTTTTAGATGTTTTACGATTTTTTTTACAGTTTTAATGGAGTGCATTCCCGTACTTATAATCATCGGCTTTTTAAATTTACAAACATAGTCTAAAAATGGTATATTATTGAATTCACCAGATCCTATCTTTAAAGACTTAACACCAAATTTTATTAATCTATCCACTGCCTTTCTGCTAAAAGGTGTGCTTAAAAATTTTAAAGATTTTTTTTTTACGTAATTAAATAATTTATACTCATCCTCAAGTGATAAGGAGTTTTCGCTAATAACTTGATATATGCTTCTATTTGAATTTCCTGGTTTAATTTTTTTTGCCTCTAATGACATTTCATCTTCAGGAATATGAGTTTGATGTTTAATAATTTCTGCTCCAGCTCTTTTTGCGGCATCAACCATTTTACAAGCTATTTCTAGGGACCCTGAGTGATTAATTCCAATTTCTGGAATTACTAAAGGTTTATGATCTTTGCCAATCAATCTATTGTTGATTTTAAAAACTGGGCTGTTTTTCATCTAAATTTGATTAAACTAAATATTGATATAATTTTTTCATATCACACTTTTCTTGGCATTTATGACCTTTTGGAAAATTTCCTGTAACATGCATTTTTCTTAATTCTTTATACTTTTCACCATTCCATATTTCTTCTAAAGAATTTTCATTTACATTTCCTAAAACCAATTCGCTATTAGAAACTTGTGTACAAGGTACAACATTCCCATCAGCCATTACAGTTAATGACAACCAAGGATATTCACAATACTGACTAGCGTAATGCGACTGGCTTTTTAAATCTTTGTCGTTTTCATAAAGCCATCTGTTATCTTGACTCTTTATGTAAGCAAACACGTCCTTGTTGCTCCAAAACTTTAAGAAATCTTTATGCATTTCTGTGTCGGTTTTCTCCATTGCTAGATCGATCATGCAAGGAACTAAAAGTGTTTTTAAATTTTTTTGTTTTTTATATTCTATTAATTCTAAAATTTTATTTACTGCGTCCTCAAAATTAGCTCTCTTTCCTCTAATTTTTTGAATTTTTCTCTCATCCATCGCATCTAAAGAAAATTTTAAAACACCTAAGCCAGCATCCATAGCCTTTTTAGCTTTTTCAACTGTCATTGTTGCTGGTGTACAAGAAAAATAAGTTGGTATTTTTTTCTTTTTGCAAATCTCAAGTCTTTCAATTAATTTCTTATCTAAGAAAGGTTCTCCAAATCCGTGGAGAACAAGTGATTTTGAAACAATTGAAAAATAAAATCCATTTTCTGAAATTTCTTTTGGATCATAAATATAATCTTTTTCAAGCCAAGACCAAAAATTATTTAAACTTTTATCATCATGAACTCTGACTTTGTCAGTTATTTGTTCAAATAAAGCATCATCAATCCAAATATTTTTTCTTGTCATGAACATAGTTCTTGGACACATCACGCACTTCATGTTGCAATAATTAGTTGTTTCTATGTTGTAGATATATGGAGTTTTATCTCTTAGTAAGTCCAGCTCTGCTGATATATCATCTGCTTCATTTTTAGATAAAAGTCCACTAGTTATCTTTTTTTTTATTTTGCTAGATTTTTTAAAGAAATTTATATCGTACATTTTTTAATTCACTTGGTAATTTAATTTCCATTTCTTATTTTTTGAATCTAAGGACCAAAGATGAGGAGATCTGTGATCGTCTATTATTTTCCAAAATTCTTTTTCACTAACTTTAACATATTCCAGAAAATCTTTAAAATATTTTAATGGAAATTCATTATCATATTTTCTTACTAAGCTTACTCCCTCGTCTCTAGTAATCTTATTATTTCTTATTTCCTGAACCGCATCCATTGTTGTTCTGCCAATCCCGAACTTTATAAAAGTTGTATAATGATGAAACCAATCTATTTTGTCATCTATACTAGAATATCTAGAATATGTTCCTTGTGTTCGTTCTTCATTGGGTTTAAAACCAGTGTTTTCAGCAGCATAGTAAAATGACTCCTGCGGATCCCACTTTAAATAATAGCCTAGATAATGCACTTCAGTTCCAACTTTTTTTAACTCAGAATCTTTAGGGGGTATATAAGGCGCAAAATCTCTTAAATCAAATTTATATTCTGAAATGATCTCTTTGATTTTGTTACCTCCCAATTGAATGTCACCGCTATCAATATTTGAAAAAAATTTATTACTCATTTTTGGACTATTATTCTCATCTATATTATTTCCATATTCAGCTTGATTCTCTCCATACATAACTAGCGGTATATCAAATTTTGCAGAAATTAATGGACCTACAATTTTTTGACCCACTATAAAAGGTTGAAATGGGTGCATTAAATTTTTAAAAGCCAAACTTGTTAAAATTCTATGTAATTTACCATTAGGAGTATATAAAATATTATCGAAGCCTCCGACATGCGCAGAATTTTGAAGATTTTTCCACCCAATGTCTGTAAATAAGTGAGGTGCCCAAGTTACTGTAAGTGGATTCATATTGTATTTATACTTTAGCACATGAGCAGTGTATCCGCTATCTTTACCTCCGCTGGAAGGGACAATGACATCGTGGCCGGTTTTTCTTCTAAATCTTTTTAACAAGGAATAAAGTTTATCCTCTCTTTCTTTCCAGTTAATATTTTTTTTTTTCTCATTATAATCGCAAGCACTACAAATTCCCTTATCATTAAAAGATATACCTATTCTTCTATTGTCTGTCGTTTGCTTAAATTCAACAACAGTGTTGGGTTTTTGATTTGAAATTACACACTTTTTGCAAAATTTAACTTGCTCAGGCATGCCATAAAGGGAAAAATTTTTTTTCATTCAGTAGTTTCTAAAGAAATCTTTTATTAATTCAAGTCCAACTTCCCCGCTTTTTTCTGGATGAAATTGTAAACCAATTAAATTTTTATCTTTTACTCCTGCAACAAATTCATATTTATTATAAGTTGAAGTTGCCAAAATATTATACTCATCTTTTAATTTAGCTTCATAAGAATGAACATAATAAAATTTTTGATTATTATATTTTGAAAGAAAAGATTTTTTATCATCATCAAAAAATTTTGTCTCTTTCCACCCAATATGGGGAAGTTTTGGTTGTAATTTTTTATCAATTTGCTTAATTTCCCCTTTTAGCAATGATAATCCTTTTGACTCACCTTCCTCATAACCTGTCTCAAACATTAGTTGCATTCCTAAACAAATTCCTAAAATAAGAACATTTTTGTCTTTAATCTCTGATATAATTTTTTTATAGCCGTTTTGATTAATTAAAGACATAGCTTTAGCAAAAGAACCCACCCCTGGAATAATCAGACAGTCAAAATTTTTTTTTTTTGTGTCACTAAATAAATAATTTTTATAACCTAGATAAGAAATAGCATTTTTTAAACTTAAAATGTTCCCAAGACCGTAGTCTAAAATACAAATGTTTTTAGCCATTATTTTTTTCTATAACTATTTTTTTATCTTTTATCTTATAAATTAGATCACAATATTTTAAATTCTCAGATTGATGAGTAATAAGTATAATCGTTTTTTCTTTTTTAAGATAATTAATTTGTTCTAAGATATTTTTTGCTGCCTTTTTATCTAGAGAACTAGTTGCTTCATCCATAACTAAAACTTGTTTGTCGTGATAAAAAGTTCTAGCTAAAGCCATACGTTTGTTTTGACCGCCAGAAAGCCTGACTCCATTTTTTCCAATTTTAGTATTAATGCCTTCTGGAAGATCTTTGACAAATTTATCTAAGTTTGATTTTTGAATTGCGCTTTTAATTTTTTCAAGATTTTGCTCTTTATTTTTTTCTTCTAAAGAAATATTTGTTTTTATATCTTGATCTAAAATCAAATCTTCTTGAGGCAAGTAAGCAACCATATTTCCCCAATCTAAAGCTGTATTTAGAGACTCTTTATTATTTATAAAAATTTTTCCTTTTTGAGGTTTTAAAAGTCCAAGTAAAATATCTACTAAAGTTGTTTTCCCTGAACCTGATTCTCCAACAATCCCAACGCACTGATTTTTTTGTAAATTGAAATTTGTATTATCAAATATATATTTATTTGCACCAGGATATTTAAAACTTATATTTTCAAGTTTTAAAGACGAGAATTCTTGAAGTTTTTCTTTCGAGTTATCATTGCTATTAATATTTTTTAAACTCTCAAACTTTTTTAAATCATCAAAAATTACGTTGATTCCATTGCTTCCATAATTCAAGTAAGACATTTGAGCAACAATGTCTGAACAAGCTGGCACCATTCTCAGCCCCGCTACAGCAAATACCGAAATAGTAGGTATCAAAAGATTAATATCCTTACCAAACGAAAGAGAGGTAAACAAAAACATTACTATAAATAAAACTATTATTAGTTCAAAAATATATCTTGGAGAAAAAATTATAAGATTAGTTTTAACTTGATATTTGCAAATTTCATCAGCACCGAATTTAATTAAATTCTTAAAGAAGTTTTCTTTTGATAAAATTCTTATTTCTTTAAAACCTCTAATTCCATCAGCAACATTTTGATAAATTATACCTTCAGCTTCACTTTTCTTTACCCCATACCGAAGAAGTTTATTTTTAATAAAAATATTATAAATTAAATAAATAAATAGAACTAAAAATATAAATGAAATAAGAGCATAAAAATTAATGAATGCCAAGTAAACTGAAAGTACAATTACTATTAATAACTCACTTAAAATTCTTAATAGTGCCGTTATTCCATCTAAACAATTATAAATGAACACTCTCAAATTTCTTGTATACTCAGACTTATCTCTACCAAGATAATTTATATAATTCATGTTTTGATAAGAAGACATCAATCTCACCAATAAGTTTGATAAATGTTTCTCAGAAAACCTCGCTATGAACCATTTAATAAAAATCGACATAAGAGTTTTTATTAGAAATAAAAAAATTAAAAGCACACTTGCAATTACAAAATAATCTTTAAATTCTTGATTCTCTAAATAAGGAGAGAGATAGGAAATAGGTTTAGAGTTAATTGATATTTCAGGATCAACAACTAAATTAATATAGGGATAAATTATCCCTAAACTAACTAATTCTAATATACTAGCTGCAACGAACAAAGATAAAAGAACAAATAAATTAAAACTTTTATTATTAATAATAAAAAAAAGTTTTTTGGCGTTTTCTAAATATATTTTCATTTTAAATTTTGTTTTATTTCAGTTATCTTAAATAAATCATAATGAAGGGCTGAGGCTATTGCTATCGCATCTTGTTGCTCTAAATATTTTTCAATTTCAATAACATGATTCAAATTTCCACATCCGCCACAAAAAATTATTGGGACTCCAATTTTTAAGCTTTTTAAATAATCTAATAAATCTAGATCAAATCCTTTTTTTGTGCCCTCTTGATCTATAGACGTTATAAATATTTCACCACAGCCTGACTGCTGAACTTTTTTTACCCATTCAGATAAAATAATTCCCGATGGATCTCTTCCGGTAGATGTATACACTTCCCATTCATTATTCGAATTTTTTTTTGTCTCTATCGATATTACAATTGTAGAAGAGCCAAAAGTCTTGCTTGCAAGTTTAATGAATTCAGGATTTTTAACTGCAGCAGAATTAAGAGCAACTTTGTCTGCTCCAGATGATAAAGCCATTGAAATATCCTCTATGCTTCTTAAACCACCGCCTACTGTTATAGGTATAAATATTTCTTTTGTACACTGTTTGATAATATCAAATAAGTTATTTCTTCCATATAAACTTGCTACGGAGTCCATTAGGATTAGCTCATCAGCTTTATCTTTATAGTACTTAATGCCAATGTCATTAGGTATTCCAATTTTACGAACACCTTCTAAATTTATACCTTTAATAACAAAATTATTTTTAATATCAATTCGTGGAATTATTCTCATTTAATATTAGGCAAAGCTCCGCACTTTGCAAAAACCTCTATCAAAAATGCTTTCACTCATTAAATTTTTTAGGCTGGGGTAAATAAAAGCTCTTTCCTCCTAATAGTAGTTTTAATATTACCCATTAAAATTTTTATTTTATTTTCTTGTAAATTTATTATTTGGAAAATTTTTTCTGTAAAAGGTCCAGAGGAAAATTTATAACTATTTCCAGCAATCAATGTGAAAAAGTTTTCAGAAATAAAACCATTTTCTTTCTCTGACTCTTTGCATTTATTTATAAATTTTTCTAACTCTTTTTGTGAATTTGAAAATCCTTCTAGTATATATTTTAGTCCTCTGGTAAATTTAAGTAAATTTTTTGTATTTTCGCTGTTAAGACTTCTGTGAAAAAAAAACATATAATCTCCGAGTAAATTGAATTCTTTATTAATTAATTTATTGTTTTTAAACTTTTGTATCCTTATTTTTGGAATGTATATTTTAAAATCTTGACCTAATTTTTTATTTAATTCACCTTTTAAAACTCCTAAATTGTTTTTATTAAATTTTAACACTGTCCACATTTTAATTCCTATCTTCCAATTCTTTTTTTAATTCATCATATTCTTCCATCTTTCTTTTCATAAAATTAAGTGTTAACTTAGTCTTTTCGGTTAAACCCTTTGGAGTAAGAACGTAAATATAATTTAATTTATTTGGATTCTTTTCAAAATTTTTAATTTTTACTAAACCTTTTTGTTGTAAAGCTTTTAAACAATAGTTTAGTTTTCCTAAACTAAATCCAAGCTGTTGGGCGAGATCCCTTTGTGATGTTTTTGACTGTTTTTGTATCTCTCTCATTACATCAAAATGATCTTGATTATCTTTCTTTTTGTTCATATATTGAACATATATAGCGTTCATTTATTGAACTGTAAAGCATTTATTGTTAAAGATAATGCTTAATATGCTTATATAATTTAAAGCTATTTATTATGAAAAAGAAATTTTTAGTTACTGGTGCTTCCGGATTTTTAGCCAGTCATGTCTCTGATCTTTTATCCAAAAAGGGATACGATGTAACATTGTTTGATAAAAAAAAATCAAAATATAAAAATAAAAATCAAAAAATGGTAATAGGAAATTTAAAAAATTTTAATCATCTTTTAATAACAACCAAAAATATTCATACAATTTTTCATTTCGGTGGAACAGCAGACTTGAATGAATCTAACAAAGATCCTTTTAGAACAATTGAAAATAATATATTTACGACCGTAAAAATCTTGAAGGCATGTCAAATAAATAAAGTTAAAAGAATAGTATTCGCTAGTTCTATTTATGCTATCAGTGAACAAGGTGGAATATACAGTACGTCCAAATTATCCTCTGAAATGTTAATTGAAAAATTATGCAAAAAATTTAAAATTAAATACGTAATACTTAGATTTGGAACAGTTTATGGTGAAAGGGCTAATAAATTTAACACAGTTCAAAAATATATAAATGATGCAAAAAAAAATAGAAGAATTTTTAGAGAGTCTAAAGGTAATGAGATACGAAGTTACATTCACGTTAGAGATGTAGCTAAAATTGTTTGCTTTTCTCTTTTAAAAAAATTTGAAAATGGCTATTATAATATTTTAGGAGACAAGAAAATTAAAGTAAAAGAATTATTGTATTTAATAAAATCAGAATTACCTAATATTAAAATTACTTTTTCTAGGGAAGATAATAGAAAATATAATTATAAAGTAAACCCCTTCACCTATAAACTGCGTAAAGGAAAAAAAATTAAACTTAATAATTATTGTTCTTTAAAAAATGGTTTGAGGAGATTAATACATAAAGATTAACAAAAAATTAAATGCTATGAAAAAAATAAAAAATATAATTGCACTTGTTCCAGTTAAAGGCTCATCAGAAAGAGTGAGTAGAAAAAATTTAAGAAAATTTGCAAAGTCAAGTCTTTTTGAATTAAAACTAAATCAATTAAAAAAAACAAATTGTTTTAAAAAAATAATAATTTCTTCTGAAAATGATGAGATATTAAGAATAGCTGAAAAAAATGGTTTTGGTTTACATTGTAGAGACCCTTATTACTCTACGTCTAAAGTTCCTATGAGTGAAGTTTATTCTTATATAGCTTCTGAGATTGAAGGAGAAAACATAGCATGGATTAACGTAACTAATCCATTGGCTGACAAATTAGTTTATGAAAAAGCAGTTAAAATTTTTTCAAAGATGCCTAAAAAATTTGATTGTTTACTAAGTGCGGTGAAAAATAAACAAAACTACTTTTTCAAAAATAAAGCAATAAACTTTAAAAGATCTCCTTGGCCTCGCTCTCAAGATTTAATTCCATTAGTTTCATTGTCTTTTGTAATTAATATTTTAAAAAGAAAAAATATGGTCAAATGGGGTTCTTGTGTTGGAAAAAATCCCAAATTTTTCTTTGTAAATCCTATTATTTCAATCGATATAGATGATAGTAACAGTTTTAAATTGAGTGAAATAATTTACAAAAATAATTTATTAGGTATAAAAAAGAAAAATTTTTTTAATTAGAAATTAATGATCAATTTAAATGACTTTCAAATAGATAAAAAAAATGATGGGTTTGAAAATGTTTTAAGCGTTAAACGGATTATTGAAGATTATTTTGCTCAAGAAAAACTAACAAAATTGAGCAAAAAATTTGCAAACTTTTTAAATTGTCCTCAGGAAGTTATTTCCATAAAATCAAAACAAATTTTATCATCGAAATTTGATTATAAATTTGGAAAATTTTCTATTAAATACAAAATCTTTAATTTGATAAAAGATTTTTTATTAATTTTATCAGTTTTTTCGATCTTAAAAATATTTAACAAGAATATTTCACAAAAAAAATTCGATATTATTTTAGACGATGTCGAACATGCTCAACAAATTTTAATTTTTAACAAACTTTTAAAAAAATTTAATGATTCTGTCATTTTCACAAAGAGACCATTTATTGTAAACAACTACGAATTAGATAGTCTAAATTTTAAATTTTCAAATTTTTTTTTATTGGAAAAAAATACTACTAATTTTAAATTGTTTGACTTCGTAGAGATCAATTGGAAGTTATTAAGGCAGTCTTATGCAGATAAATTTAATTACTTTATTTTTTTTAAATCAATTTTATTTTCATTTTTAAAATATAGTTACTTATTTCAAAAATTTAATGCAAAATATTTGATTCACGATAGATATTACAGGACATGTCCAATAAGAAATTATATATTTAAAAAAAAAGGTGGAAAAAAGATATGTTGTACTCAAATACATTTGCTAGAAAGTAGTATTTCTTTATTTTCTGATATTGATATTTTCTTAAGTTTTGGAAATGAAAATTTTTCTAAAGAAAAATTTAAAAAACTTGGTGGAAATATTAATAAATCACATCCAGTAGGCTCAATAAGAATGGAGTATCTATTTCATAAAAAAACTAAAATAAAAAAATATGCAAATTTCGATATTGCTTTTATAGGTATTAACATCCACAACTGGACTTATGTGTCTGAAGAAATTAATAAAAATTATTATAAAGTATTTGAGTGGTTAAAGAATATTTCATTAAAGTTTCGAGAATGTGAGATATTGATAAAACATCATCCCAGTTGGTGGGGAGATCCTAAAGAAAAAGCAATTATTGACAATACAAAGATTAAAACTCTACTGAGAGAAAAAAAGCCATCTAAATTTGATTTTTTCTTAAATAATAACTTAGTTTCAAAATATAGAATATTTTTTGAAAATTTTTATATTGGAAAAGATACTTCCAAATACGATAAAAATGAAAGTTATTTTTTTCTTACTCAAAGTAAGATAAATTTCTCTTTCGGTTCAACCATGATACCTGAAGGTATAGGAGCGGGTAAAGTTTCATATTTCATTGATCCTGATCTTAAAAATACTGTTTTTTTAAACGGGCTTAAACATTTAGATAATTTACGAATTTCAAAATATAATGATTTAGAAAGATTAATAGAGGAGAAAATTAAATATAACAAAATTGATAAAAATTTAGATCAAGACGAGATTTGTTTAAAAAGTACAAATGTTTCTGAAAGAATTTACAAATATTTAATTAATTAACTCGGAATTATTGATCCATGAGCATGTGTGCCCTGGACTATTAATTTTTTTTCAGCTTCAAATTGATATTTTCTATCCTCAATTTTTTTGTTTTTTATAAGATCATAATGTTCTTTAAGTTTTGGGTTGTTTTTAACCGCCATAGAATTCAATTCTAAATTTAGTTTTTTTACTAAATCTAATAGATCTTTGGGATCAATATCGTGAGGTATAATGTTTACAACATCATAGACAATTCTACTTACATCAAAGTTGGGCATGAAAAGATTATTCTTTTTTACAATCTCATATAAACTTGTTCCGGGCAGTGGGGCTACTAGTGAAACGGAAAAACTATCTGATTTTAAAGATTTAGCAAATTTTATAGTTCTATCTCTATTCACTTTAGTTTCGAAAGGAAAGCCCATCATAAAATTTGTATGAACCATTATTCCAGCTTTATGAGCTATATCAATTGAATTAATAATTTCATTTAGGTCTAGTCTTTTTCCAATTGTCTTATCTAAAAATTCTTGGTCTCCATGTTCTGCTGAGATTCCAAGTTTTTCAAATCCTGCTTCTGCCATATGTTGGAACATCTCATATCTTCTGTCTAAATTTTTTGGTGCATCAGCTCGTATAGAATTGGGTAAAGTAATTCTAAGGTTAAATTTCTTAATCTTTTTACAAAACTCAACAACTCTTTTAGAGTTTAAAGTGAAAGTATCATCCTCTATTTGAATTTCTTTAACTCCATATTTTTCTACAGCGTATTTTACCATTTCATAAGCCTTGTCTGGATTTAAAGGTCTAAATCTACCAGAGTTCCCAAAAAAATTTGCACTTGAACAGAAATAACATTTTTCTGGACATCCTCTCTCAGTCATTATGGTCATAAATTCTTTTGATTTCATAAAAGGATTATGAGGCATGCCAATTTTCCAATACAGTTCCATGTCCATAAGATGCCAAGCAGGTAATGGTAGTTCGTTCATATCGAGACCAGGAGGTTCAAAATTTTTAACAACTATATTTTTTTCTTCAAAAAAATAAGCAACTGAAGGGCAGTCTTTTAAATTTTTCTTTTTTTCGTACAAATCACAGAATACAGTAAAAGTATAATCTGCTTCTCCACAAATAATATAATCAATATATCTATTTTTTTTTAAAATTTCTGTATATTCCTTGGACGCGTGAATACCACCAAAAACTAATATTGCATTAGGGAAATTTTTTTTAATTTCTTTTCCTATTCTTTCTGCACACCCAAATTGAGATGAGAATAAAGCTGAAATTCCAACTATGTCTGGTTTAAACTTTTTAAGTTTTTCTATAACTTTTTGGTCATCCAAACCAAATTCTATAAAGCCATCTTTTAAATCTCTTACTTCGTCATAGCCTTCAGCCGAAGAATCTAAAAATTGAAGATTCTTAAAGTTATATTCATCTAAAACTCCAGCTAAACAAGCTATGCCTAATGGCGGCTGAACTCTTCTAGTTTGAGATTTGGAGCCTACTACATTTGGAGTTATTAAAGATATTCTTGTTTTTTTTTCTTTTTTATCAACGTCTTGTAAATATTTTTTTTTAATACTGGCCGCATCAGTTTTACCTTCCATGAAGTCTTTTAATTCTAGTTTTGCACTCATAATATTTTAAGTATGTTATAATTTAAAATTATGATTATAAATACCTTAAAATTGTGGAATTTTTAGTAAAAAATAGCTATTTGACAGATGTAGTGAAAAACTTTAATGCTTAATGGTACCGAAATGCATGGTGGGAAATATGTGTGAAATACACTAGCTGTACCTGCAACCGTAAAGTCGGAGCGCCACCCGGTATAGTCCGCTGTTGAATGATGGCCAGGAAAAGTCTAGTTCTGCAATGAAAAATTAGCATCGGCATAATTGATAATTAAAGCTTTGGGCTTTAAAAAAATGCGGAGCTAAAATGAAAAAACTTTTATTAGTTTTAATTTTATTAACTTTTTCATCATTAAAAGCTTTAAGCCTAGAAAAATGTCAATGGAAAAATGTAAAGGGTAAACCTTGTCTAATTATCACTAAAACCCCAAACACTTCTTCCTTTGATGAAAATAATATAAATAAAATCAGTATAACAAAACAAGACATTATTAACTCCGGTGCTTTAGATGTGAACGATGTTTTAAAAATGGTGAATGGACTTGATGTGTTTCAATCAGGAGAAAAAGGTCAACAAACCTCAATATTTACAAGAGGGTCTGAGTCAAATCATACACTAGTTCTTTTAAATGGTGTGGCGATTAACGATCAGTCAGTGACTGATGGACTACATGACTTCGGTCAAGATTTTATTTCTACACTTCAACAAATAGATGTTTATAAAGGATCAAGCGGAGTACATTTTGGACCTAATGCAATTGCTGGCGCGATAAATTTTATTACAGATATAGATTATAATAATAGCTATTCTTTTGGAGCTGCTAATAAAGATAATTTTAGTTTAGATTACAACTCCACAAAAATTACTAATAATGATTGGCATTTTAACTTTAAAGGCTCTGTAAATAATAATGAAACTAAAAGTGCAATAGCTAGAGGAGGAGAAAAGGACGGTTCTCAAAATTATCAAATAAATTTAAATGGAAATAAGTGGATAGGCAAAAATTTTAAATTTAAATCAACTTTATATGCAAGAAAAACTAAAGCAGATTACGACGGTAGTGCTTCAGATGAAATAGGTTACGTTTCTGATAATAAGATGTACGCGCTCCAAACTGGTTTAGAACACAAAACAAAAAGTTCTCAGAGTGACTTAAAAGTTCACTATCATAAATATGATAGAGAATATACAAATAGTGGTTATTTAGATGAATATTATAGTGAGTCTTTGGTTTTGAAAGGAGAGAGAACTTTTGAAAAAAATTCATCAATGTCCTTTGGTTACGGTGGTGAGTATAAATATGATTGGGGGAATTTTGAAAATAGAGGAAGTTATAATGCATCAACAAAAGGGCATATGGAAAATCTTGGTTTATATTCAAATTTGGGTTACAAATTAAATACTAATCAAATTCTTTCATTTCACTTAAGAGCAGATAATCATAATACAACTGATCTTAATGAAACCTACAAAATAAATTTTTTTCAACAGTTTAAAAAAATAAATTTCAATGCTTCACACTCAACAGGATTAAGAAATCCTACATTATATGAACTTTATGGAACTGATAATTATGGAATTAAAGGAAATACAAGTATTGATCCTGAGAAGAGTAAAACAAACGAACTAACTTTTAATTATGACCATAACGATAATATTTCTTTTAAATCGACTGCTTATAAAACTACAATTTTTGATAGAATAGAAACTAATACAGCTTATACAAAACATGAGAATATGGAGACTGATATTAACCAAAGGGGTTTGGAAAATTCAATTTCGTACAAAAATAACGATCAGATTATTTCTTTATTTAATAATTTTTCAAAAAGCAGAAAAGACAATGGTCAAGCACAAAATCGTAGACCAGATTTTTCTTTTGGAGCGAACTACTCCGCAAAGATAAAAAAAAGCTTAATAGGGGAATTCTTCACAAATGTTAATTATAAACATACAGGAAAATATACAGACTGGGATGGAAGCAAAAATTCTAAACAAAACAGTGTTAATTTAATCAATTTATCAATGAGTAAAAAAATATTTGAAAATACCATCTCTGTTGATGTTAAAAATTTACTAAATAGAAGTTATGAAAAACCTGCAACTTATGGGCAAGATGGTCGAATAATAAGCTTGTCATTCAAAACTAAATATTAATAATAAACCTAAGAAATGAAAAAAATATATATCTATTTAGGCATATTGCTGAGTTTGTCTCTGACAAGATTTATTCCACACCCACCAAATTTCACAAGTTTAATAGCCCTAAGTTTTTATGTACCTGCAATTTTTGGATTAAGGTATTTACCTTTGGTAATTTTAAGCTTTATTCTTACAGATTTAGTCATTGGTTTTCATGATGCTGTTTTTTTTACTTGGGGAAGCGTTTTATTAATTGGCCTAGTTTCTAAATTTATGTCTCAATCCATAATTCATAGGATTTTGGGTGGATTAACTGGGGCATTAATTTTTTATATAGTAACAAATTTCGGTGTTTGGACATCGGGTATGTATGGATATACTTTGGCTGGATTTATTAAGTGCTATGTTTTAGCTATACCATTTTTTGCATACAGTTTAATTTCAACATTAATTTTTTCTTCAATAATTGAAATGTTTTACAGGCATAAGAAATTAAGATTATTTTTAGTTGCTTTAAAAAATACTTAGAAATTTTTAAAATTTTTCACTACAAATAAACAATTTTTTTTTTGCATTTTTAATTAGATGAGTAATAGGAATTAAATCATTCATAAATTTAGAACTTTTCGATAATATTTTTTTTTTAGTTTTATTATTAATTATTAAATAAATTTTATTTGCTAATATAATCCCTGATAAATTAAAAGTTACCCTTTGAACTTTAGGTATTCCAACTTTTTCTGTAATAAAAACTCTTGGTTTCTCATTTATATCAATCAATTTATTATAATTTTTTTTATTTGCAAATATTGAAGCAAAATGTCCATCGTTACCCATTCCAAGAATTGAAATTGTTTTATAATTTTTAATCATCTTAAATATTCTTCTGCTAACTTTTTTTTTGGTAGAGTTTTTGCTAAGAGGATAAATTATATATTTTTTTTTTTTTGATAACTGTTTTTTAATATTGAATAGATTAGACTCTTTATTTTTTGAGTCGACAATTCTTTCATCAGATATAAATAGATTTACTTTCTTCCAATCTAGTTTTTTGGCAAATAACTTTTTGTATAAATTTAAAGGAGATTTCCCTCCAGTTAAGACTAAGTTTACTCTATTGTTGTCTAAAATAAATTTATGAATATCTTTTATTATATCTGTCGATTTTTTTAACATTAAAAATTTTTTTCAGTGCATAAATCAAGCCAATTGAGCTATTAGTACTGGTCAGCTGCACGCATTACTGCGCTTCCACATCCAGCCTATCAACGT
>MDSV01140111.1_pt1 | contig 27993 bp, 28 predicted proteins | sample 810851 | NCBI WGS metagenome assembly MDSV01 (sample SAMN05326640, study PRJNA326480) | marine metagenome | isolation source: seawater | place: Atlantic Ocean: North East | collected 2012 | reverse complement strand
CGGTTACCTCTTTAGCACTAGCATACCAATCCATGGCGTGAAAATCTCTTGCCCCACAAAGAAAAACTAAATTATTATATTTCATGTTTTGAATAAAATTTTATGATGAATATAAAATAGAACATACAAAACCCATGGAAGATATAGTATGGCATTATTGAGTGAAAAAATTAAAAGTACTGATATAAAAAATATTTTATTTTCATAAAAAAGTTTGAAAAAGTTGGAAGAAATTGTTTTTATAGAAAAAATCCAAAAAATAAAAAGAAACAATCCAGAGTTTAATATTATTAAAGTGAAACTATTATCAGATATTACAATATTATCCTTATATAATAAATATGATGGAATTCCAAAAGTTAAAACCTCAAAAAAATTAGACTTAAATAAATTTAAGAAAAGTATAGTTTTTTCAATTCTACTTTGATCATCTAGCCCTGTTGTAAATAATCTAAAATCAATATCCATTACTAACAAATCCCTTAAAAGATATATACTATATAACAATAATGGAATAATTAAATATCTAATTTTTTTATAAAATGAATATGATATAAAAAGTAAAAAAAGAATTATTGGAAGTCTAGAAGCCGAGGCAATTATTGCAAATAAAACAATTGGAGTCAAAATCAACCAATAGATTAATTTTTTTTTCTCAATTGAAAAAAACATAATAAAGTATGTAACTAAAATGCTTGAATATACATTTGATCCACTATAAATACCTTCATATCTATGAAAACTATCAGAAAAAAATTCTTTTGTATTTGCACTTTGAATTTCAATAGTTGGAAGTCCAAACAAAAATAAACTACCTATTAAGCCTAAGAAAAGGATTTGTCCAAGCAAAATATTGGAAAAAAATATTTTAGAGGGACTGGAGTTTTTTATTACTATTAAAAAAAGAAGAGAAATATATAAATACCACCAATTAGAAAAAATCCTTGAGAAATTTTCTTCAAAAAAATACATTCTGAATAATGAAATAATTAAGTATAAAAAACAAAAACAAAAAAGTATTATATAATCATTTTTGTTAATATTTGAAAAAAAAATTAATAGATGGATTATGAAAATAATTAAAAAAGTATTCCAAAAGCTATAGCCTAAAATAGTTAATGGAAATACTAGATCAAATAAATTACTTATTGGACAGAAAATTAATAGAAAATATATTAGGTTATTTTTCACTACTTAAATAATTAATTAAAAATTCAAGATGATTTTTTTATAATTTTTTCTAAAAAAAGATACATTTTTTGTTTTTCTGATTCAATAAAGCCCATATCCAATGAAACAGGTTTATTGTAGATATCCGATAATCCAATTCTAGAAAAAAGTGTATTTCTAGTGTCGTTTGATCTAGAGGCATGTTTTATATACATAGCCCTACCACCAAATATTAAAGTTGCTGCACAAGTATGAACTCTGTCAGAAAAAACTAATTTAGCAGATTTTAGTATAGAAAAATATCCATATGGTAGGTCAGAATAATATGTATTATTTTTAAGATAAGGAGAAAAAATACTGTGAAATAAATTTTTTTTAAATAATCTATTTAATATCACATTAAAAATTAATGAAAATTTGCTTGATTTAAAAGTTTCATTATTTGTTCTAATAATTTTATATTCATTTAAATAAGATTGTAATGAGAAAAAATTACCTTTTTTAATTTCAATCTTAGATTTAGATAATAAAATTTTAGGTTCAACGAATGAGGAAAAATTATAAACTACAAATTCATCATTTAATTTTGGAAATTTGATTGCATCATTTAAAAACATACTTGTACACAATCCGTTATAAACATGAGTATTAATTAAATTTTTATATAAATCAAAAGAAAGGGAATCTCTAGTTAAAAAAAACTCCAATTCATATTTATTTAAAAAATTTGCAACTAACTGAGCTTCCTTCTCATTTTTTTTTGATACACTAACAGAGATAAAAGCAATCTTTTTATTTCTTTTTTTTAGGGTATCAAAGGTTTTTTTATAAACCTTTAAAAATTCTTTATCTAAACATGGACCTGAAAATATAAATAAGTCTAAATCTAAATTTTGAATTAGATTGTAATCATTTTTTACCCATGTCCAATGATGTTGAGGTGGATCAGGAATAAAAAAAACATTATCCTTACCATAAAGTTTTTTTAACAAATATAGTGCTCCTAAGTTGTAAAATGAATTACCAATATTTGATGCCCAAAAACCGCCAACATATCCAATTTTTTTCATAAAATTATTTTAAAGATTTATAGAGATTTAAATATTTATCCACACTTGATTTATAGTGAAATTTTTTTTTAAAAATTAGTTTTGAATTTAAAGAAAGTTTTGAAGACTTATCTTTATCGGAAAGTATTTTTTTAATACAAATCGCCAAACTCAAATAATCTTCAGGTTTAACAATATAACCTGTTTTATCATTAATTATTTGCTCTGGTATCCCAGCAATTGATGTGCCAATTACAGGAACTCCCACGGACATTGCTTCACTTATGACATTAGGTAGGTCCTCAAAACCAATTGAAGGTGTTATTAAAATATCTGTGATTGAATAGAGATCATAAATATTAATTTCATATGGTAAAAAAATAACATTTTTATCTAAATTATTTTTCTTAATATATGATTTTAAATTATTTAATTCAGGATTTATTTTTCCAATAGCGATTAATAAAATAGGAGATGGTTCAAATTTTTCATCAAGTATTTTTTTTAAAGCTTTAAGTAGAAATATATGTCCTTTTCTTTCTTCTAAATTTCCAACTACTGATATTTTTTTTGAATATTTACTTATCAAATGAGAATTTAAAAAAGATTTAATAGATATTTTTGTTTTTCTTGGTTTGATCCCATTAAAAATTTGCACTAGTTTGTTTTGTGGAACATTTATTTTCTTTTTAAATATTTGAAGAGAATTATTAGAGCCTGTGACAAATTTTGTAACGCACTTAATTATTAACCTATCAACAAAACAATCAAACCATCTTAAAAAGAAAGAATAGCCTTCAGCAGTATTATTTATTACATATATTATTTTATTAATTCCTCTTAATTTTGAAGCTAAAACCATTGCGTTACAAGAAGATGTGCCGGGAAATCCGCCATTGTTTATGTGGATAATTTCAATATTTTTATTTTTTAAAAAATTGAATAGTAAATATGTATTTAGAATGAGTGAATAGTATTTATTAAACAATAGTCTTAAACCTAAATAAATTTTATAGAATAAATTTTTTTTTCCAGGTCTTATCAAAAATTTCTTAGCCAAATTTATTGGATACAATCTAAGAGATTTAGAAGATAACCTTTCGTCTAACCCTTTTTGATATAATTTAGAATAATTGTAAGCAAACAAAACATTAAACTCTTTATTTAATGACTTGGATTCTAAAAAATTAATAATCATATTTTGAGAGCCTGAGAAAAAAGTAGAGTCTGAAAAATATAATATATTTTTTTTCACTTTTAATGTTTAATAAATCCAATGATTTTTTTAAAATAATATTTTAAGTAGTTAATAAATATTATTTTTTTTAAAGTAAAATAGCTTATTTCTTTTGAATTTGAAGTTAAAAAAATATTCATTAAATAAATTAATCTCAAATGTTTATGAGCATAATTTTTGAATGACATATTATGGCTACTTAATCTATAGTAAACTAATGGTTTATTAATAAAATAAAATTTATAATTATTAAGATATAGTTTTAACCATAATTCAAAGTCTTCAATTGAAACTAGTTTGTTACTTTCATTGAATTTTAAAATAGATGATTTCTTAGCTATAACAGTAGATGTATTGATTTGATTACAACTTAAAAAATCATTAAAACTTGTAACTAATCTGTTCTTTGTTAGTCCAGTAATGTCTTCTATTTTAGATTTAAATAAAAACATATTTGAACTTATAAAATCAATTTTTTTTTTTTTTATAATATTCATTTGAACGTCAAGCTTATTTTCAACCCAAATATCATCATCATCACAAAATGCAATAAATTTACCACTAGCTTTCTTAATTCCATAATTTCTATTAGCAGCAATTACACCATTATTTTGATTTTGAAAGGCCTTAATTCTTTTATCATTATAAGACTTTATTAGTTCAAAAAAATTATAGTTTGAAAAATTATCTACTACTATTAATTCGAAATCAACAAATGTTTGATTTAATATGCTTTTAATAGTTTCATTTAATAGTGAAGGTCTATTATAAGTTGTTACAATAACACTTAAATTATGCATTGTTTAATTTTAAATAATAAAATAAATCATTTATTCCTTCAGAGAGTTTTTTAAATTTAATATGTGAGATATTTTTAATTAAATCGTTAGAAATTAATTGAGAATTCCTCTTACTATTTTTAATGTTTTTAAGCTTCTCTGTTTTATTTATGAAAATAGGAATTTCTTCTCCAAAAATTTTACTATAAACTTTTTTTACTTCAATTGCAACATCTATCATGTTTAAGGATTTAGAACTGGATAAATGAAATGTATTTAATTTATTTAATTTATTTTCAACTAAAGAATTGACAAGACTACATATGTCTGAAAAATGTATGAAATCTCGTACTTGTGTACCATCACCTCTTAAAATTATTTTTTTATTTAAAAAAGCAGATCGTACTAAATCATTAACAATCAAATTCCAACATTTAGCATCAGGAAAAACAGGTTCACCATAACTATTAGATAATCTAATATTAATACATTCCGTTTGTTGTTTTCTATGATAAAAATTACATATTTCTTCACTTAAGGCATGGGTTAAACCATAAGAATTGTAAGGAGTTGTATTCTGATCCTCAAAAATTACGCCGTTTTGATTTTTACCATAAACATGTATTGTTGAAAAATAAATGAATTTTTTTAAACCTTTACCAGAACAAGAGTTTAATAAATTCCAAGTAGGCAATACATTAGTATCACTGACAATTTGAGGACTTTTTTCAGAATCATAATGGTCTAGAGAAATTAAGTGAATAATGATATCTGGTTTTGATTCTGATATTCTTTTTATAATGTTCTCATCCCTAATATCTCCAATAATAAATTGAGTTATTTTTTCGGTCCATCCTTTTTTTTGGGGAATTTTAAAAAAACAGTTAGCAATAATTTCATGTCCATTATTTGCTAAGAATAAACAGAGTCTGGAGCCTAAATAACCCGATGCACCAGTAATAACTATTTTCATATTATCTATCTGTTATTGACCAATCAAAATCAATTATTTTATTATTGTGAGGGTCCATTCTTTTTATTTCATTGGGATCATGAGGAATATCAGTAAAATTTACAATAAAAGATTCATTAAGACCTATACCCATGAAACCATTCCATACTAGTGGAGGGACAGTTACTCTTACATAATTATCATCTCCCATATAAATAACTTGAGTTTGTCCATATGTGGGAGATTCTTTCCTTGCATCATGTAATACAAACTTAATTATGCCTTTTAAAACAACATAGTTTAAGGTCATTTTTGTATGTAAATGCCATCCTTTTACAGTTCCTGGAAAAACAGTTGAACAATAAACTTCTCCAAACTTATCATAGTTGGGGTCCGAACTTTTCATTATGTGCATTATTTTTCCTCTGTCATCAGGTATTTTTTTCATTTCTTTTATTATAACATCTTTTATCATTTTTTATTATTTTAAAAATTCTTCAATATCTAATTCAGTTAATTTTATTGGATTTTTACCTTCTAAAAATCCGATGTACCACTTTACTGTTCTTTCAATAGTTTGATTAAAATCCCAAGTTGGGTACCAATTCAGTATAGTATTAGATTTATCACAATTTAAGTGTAAAATAGAAGCTTCATGATTTGAACTTTTATTATTATCTATATACAACTCACCTTTTCCATATATTGAAATAACTATCTGCGACAATTCTCTAACTGTTTTTATTGATTGAATTTGAGGTCCAAAATTCCATGATCCTGAATATTTTTTTGGTAGCTCATACAATTTCATTCCAAGTAGAAGATAACCAGATAGAGGTTCTAATACATGCTGCCACGGCCTTGTAGCATGTGGATTTCGAATTATTATTGGTTTATTTGACCTTAAGGATTTAATGCAATCAGGAATAATTCTATCTTTTGCCCAATCTCCCCCTCCAATTACATTTCCTGCTCTAACAGTTGCAACTCCTATTGATTCATTTTTACTAAAGAAAGAATCATTATATGAGGAAAATACTATTTCAGCAGCAGCTTTTGATGCACTGTATGGGTCATGACCTCCGAGTTCATCGTTTTCTCTATAACCCCACGTCCATTCTTTATTTTTATATGCTTTATCACTTGTTATGTAAACCAATGATTTTAAAGATCTAGACTCTTTAACTGCTTCTAAAACATTAACAGAGCCTGCTATATTTGTATCGAAAGTTAATTTGGGTTCATCATATGAGAATTGAACTAGAGCTTGTGCTGCAAGGTGGAATACAATTTCAGGCTGATATTTATTAAATGTGGCTCTTAGTTTATTGAAATCTAAAATATCGCCTTGAATGTATGTTATTTTTTTATCTAATTTTAATAGATTAAAATGGTCCTCATTAGTTAATGGAGCAAGAGAATAATCAATAACATTGGCACCCATTTTATTTAACCAAAACGCAAGCCAAGAACCTTTAAAACCTGTTGCACCAGTTAATAAAACTGTTTTACCTGAATAAAATTTCTCTAGTAAATTATTTTTTACCATATTTTCCATGGTGCATTATTTTCAGAATATAGTTTATTTAATAGTTTAAATTCTCTCATAGTATCCATTGGTTGCCAAAATCCATCATGATCAAATTGCATTAATTCCCCCTTTTTAACCAATTTTTTCATTGGTTCTTGCTCAAAAACAACATCATCTTTATTATCATCAATAAATTTAAATAAAGAGTAGCTTGCAACAAAAAATCCACCATTTATTCTTCCAACCGTTGACTCTGGTTTTTCTTTAAATTCTGTTATTGCACCTTTCGAGTCAGACATGATTTCTCCAAATCTTCCAGTGGGTCTAACACCCGATAACGTTAAGGCTTTATTATGAGATTTATGAAAAGATACTAATTTATCAATATTTATATTACTCAATCCATCTCCATATGTTAACATAAAAGATTCGTCTTTATCTATATATTTTTCTATTTTTTTCACTCTAGTTCCTGTCATTGAATCAATACCTGTTTCTGCAAAAGTTATTTTCCAATTTTGTTCAGTATGATTATTTAAAATTTGGATTGAATCTTTTTTTCCTAGGGTAATTGAAAAATCAGTTGTTCGGACTTCATAATTTAAAAAATAATCTTTTATAACATTACTTTTATAGCCTAAACAAAGGATAAATTCTTGATGACCAAATGATGCGTAATATTTCATTATATGCCATATTATTGGGTATTCACCTATTGGAATCATTGGCTTAGGTAAATCATCGGAAACATCTCTAATCCTGGTGCCATAACCCCCACATAAAATTACTACTTTCATATTTTTTTTATTTATTTATTTTACCTAAAATATTATCGATACCGCTATAAATATCATATTTAGGTTTCCATTTTAATAATGTTTTAGCCTTATTTATACAAACAGAGTAGTTCATGGATTCAGAACTTCTGTAAGGGACAGATCCAATATTCAATAAATTATCTTTTTTTAACTTATTGGAGATATATTTTGCAAGTTCTACAAGTTTTATGGATTTTCCATAACCAATATTTATTACTTCTCCATTTGTATTAGATGAGTCTTTTAATTTAATAATTACTTCAATTAAGTCACAAATGTATAAAAAATCTCTTTCCTGTTCTCCTAAGGTCATGTCGAAAAAAGTATCATTTGATAAGGTGTTAATAATTGAAGGTATAAACATTTCAACACCTTGATTATGGCCATAAACTATTGATGGCCTAATTACTGTTATTGGCAAATCAAACTCTTTATGATAAATCAAACCTAATTTAGTAGTTGTTAATTTACTTAATCCGTAAGCGGAAAGAGGACTTTCTAAGGATGACTCATCAAAAATTTGATTAGAATCACCATATTCATCCATTGTACCCATGAGGATTATTTTTTTTAAATTTTTATTATTAATTAGAGTGTTTAATAAATTTAAAGTTCCGAAATAGTTGATTTCAAAAGACTCCTTAAATTCAATAATATTATTAGTTCTAGATTTAGAACCTGCTAAATGAAAAACAAAAGAAAAAGAGTATTTTTGATTAATTTTTTTTAGAATAGATTTATCATTTAAGTTACCTTTTTGTATTATAACTTTAGAATTAAATTCGGATATAAAACTATCACTAAAAAAAATATCAAAGCAAACAATTGTAAAGTTTAGATTAACAAGTTTTCTAACAAGATGTGTTCCTATGAATCCAGCTGAACCTGTAATTAGAATTGTCTCGTTTTTCATACTAAATCTAAATAAATCTTTTTTAAGGTTAATCTTAAATCCCCATCAATTACAACTTGAATTAATAATGCTGAAATTATAACCAAAATTAATACTAAACTTATTTTAATTAAATTCAAAGATGACAAATTATTTATTGATAATAGATTAACTAAATATGCTCCACTGTAGTGTATAAATACTATTGGAATTATAGTTGGTGCAATAATTTTTTTAAAAAAATATATTATTGAATTGCTGGTAAATTTTAAATAAATATGTAAATAAAAAATTGCACCAATGAAAAAAGAAACAGATTTAAAAAATGCAAAAGATAAAATTCCAAATTGACTATATGTAAATAAAATTCCCAACCAATAAACAAGAGGAATTATAATATTTATAAGATACAATTCCTTCAACCTTAATAATGAATGTAAAATTAATGAGGTTGGTATCGATATGAATGTAAAGAAAAATCCAATAATTAATAATTTAAAAACTATTATTGAATCATAATAATTAATTCCAACCCAAGATAAAACTATTGGTTCAGCTAAAGTATAAAGTGTAATTGCAGGGATTGTAAACAATGGTAATGTATACTTTACAAGATCAGAATATAATTTTTTAAATTTATTTTTATCATTTTCTCCAATGTAATGATTTAAACGAACATTAAAGGGTGAGTAAAAAATCCCAATTAAACTTCTAAAGAAATTGATTAATGTGAAACCAACTGCGTAAACAGCTAAATCGGTGGCTCCAAATAAATGATTTATTGCAATGTTATCAATTTCATAATAAAGAATAAATGAAAAAGTCAAAAAGAGGCTTGAAAATGCTAAGGGTTTTATTTTTTGATATATTTTTTTATTAAACTTAATAGTTGAGAGCAAACTTAAAAAACCAATGTTGTATTTTTTTTTTATTATATAAAATTGTATAAATAAAACTATAATATTAACACATTGAAAAAATAAAAAATATCCAACTATATCATAATTACCATCTTTAAAAAAATAAAATACCGAAAGAATTTTAATAAAACTTCCTAGAATATTAATACGCTGTGGAATATAAGATTCTATCCTAATTCCAAAAATAGTATTACTTAATTGTTGAAATAATATTATAGGTGTGGAAAAAGCTAAAATAAAAAAGAGGGAAGAAGCTATATTAAAAGATTCTAATGAGGATAAATTAGAAAAAATTAAATCAGGATTAAAACCTGAAATCAAAAAAAATATTAAAAAAAGTGCTATAAATAAACTTAAAAAAAATAAAGAAAACCCAATAATCCTATTTGATTTTTCTATTTTATTTTTTGCATAATATTCTGCAGCAAATTTTTTACCAGCCCCTATAAAACCTAAATCAGCATATGATAAAAATATGTTTAAAGAAATGCAAAGTGTATATACACCATATAATTCCTTATCATTGCTTATATGGGGTATAACAATAAACAATGCCGCGAAATTCAATATTATTGAAATAAATTGCCAAAAATAAATTTTAATAAAATTACGAGTAAAATTAACTTTCATTTAGATTATTTTTTTGCAACTATTACGAGATTACAAAATAGTTTATCAGACGAAGGAAGGAAATTAGACAAAATTAGCAGTATAAATTGTAAAGGAAAAGTTATAAGAAAATGTAGTATGTATTGTAAATAAACATTTTTTGGAAAAACAATATTAAATAGGTAGGCTATAAATAATTGAACAACAGTCTCAAAATAACTAGTTGTTTTTTCGGTAGTTATTATTTTGAAGCCATTTCTAGTTAAAAGGTCTTTTAATCCAAAGCTACTATATCTGGCATAATCATAGGGTATTTCATGTTCGAACCATGCAAAAGGAGCCGTTATTAAAATCTTTCCGTCTTTTTTCAAAACCCTATTCAGTTCCTTTAAAACTTGATCAGGATTAAATACATGTTCCATGACTTCTGATGCTAATATTGAATCAAAAAAATTATCATCAAATGGAATTTTTTTTCCATCATAAATAACCTCTGCAGATTTTTTATCAGGAAATCCACTATCACCTATATCTAATCCAATATACTCTGTCACATTAAACAAAGATTCATATGGTTTATTCCCACATCCAAAATCGAGTAATTTTCCTTCTATATGTTTGCTATTTTTTTTTATTCCTCTATATAAACCTTTTCGAATTATGTAAAAAGGATTAATTATTAATCCTAAGTAAGTTGGGAGGAATTGTTGCTTTTTAAAAATTTGCTTTAGTTTGTCAATCATAATTAATATTTATTGAATTAAACTTATTTAATTGATAATGATTCTAAAAATACTTTTGAACTTAGAGTTGAACATGAATTATTTGATGCTAAATAATTTGAAATATATTTTTCATAAAGGGTTGTATTTAACAAAAATTGATCTAAATCTGAATCATTATAATTGTTATAATTAATTAGTTTAGATCCTAACTCGTCTGAAAAATTACTAATCCATCTACTATACGAAAACATCTTATTAATAATTTGATTAGAAGTTAAAAAAATGATCGGTTTCTTATATATTACAGGAAAACTTACAGAAGATGAAACATGTATTAAAGAAAATTCAGAATATTTACTTAACTCTGCGGTTTTACCAAAGAATAGCTTTCTTCCTTCAAAAGGATTACTCCGTTTGTAATCGATTGCTTTTGGGTGAGCTGCAATTACAACTTCAATATTAAATTTTTTTTCTAAATGAGTAAAAAATTTATTTAAATTAATGTAGTATACATTAGGTTCTACAGTATCTTTTTTCTGTAATTCAAAATCAGGATGAAAAGGAAGATATTCATCGTGAAAAACACAATATTTATTTTTAATTATTTTTTTTGAATATTTAATTTTAATGCTTTTATCAAAATCAAAATAGTTTAACTTAAAAATTTTGGCTTTTGATAAGTCTATCTTATAGCCGACACAAAACCCATTCAAAGACCTATCACCTGCATGTAAAATGATATCATAGGTTTTTACTAAACCTATTTTCTTAAGAAATAAAGAAAAATTAGTTTTTAAAATTTGTAAAAAATAATATTTATAATTCTTTAAATATTTTAATTTTTGAAAAATGTGTTTAGAATTATAATTAATACTTGGTAATACTCCCCTTGAAAAAAAAACTATTTTACATTTATATTTTTTTAACAAATAATATAAATATATAGTCCTAAAATTATAAGACATGGTCAAAACAAAAGTTGTTTTATTTAAATTTAATTGTTTTAACATTAAGCCAAATTCGTTAAAACTATTTATACATTTTTCTATATTTTGATTAGAGAAATTTGATTTTTTGAAATAGATTTTTGAAAAATTCCAGTATTCAGTTTTGACTTTTTTTTTATTGAGTTCGTAAAAGAAAAAATCTTCCTTTAACTTTTCATTTAAAATAACATAACCTATAAAAATGACTTTTTCAATCATAAAGTAAAACCATCATCAACAATAATATTTTGACCATTGATAAAGGTTGAATTTTCTGAAAGTAAAAAAATAATTACACCATTAATATCCTTAGGATCTAACATACCTTTATTTAAACAATATGAATTGTAGCCTTGTATAAATGAATCCGGCTGATTATTAAAAATACCACCTAAACTTACGGAGTTAAAACGAATATTTGAACCCTTAAAATATTTAGCCATATATTTTGTAAGATTGATTAGAGCTGATTTTATTGCAATGTATTCAACAGGTGTTGTCATTTCTGTATTATTATAAATTTCAAACCTTGGAGTTATAACACCATAAATTGAAGAAATATTAATGACATTTCCATAACCTTGTTTTTGAAAATAAGTTATGAACTGTTGAGAAGTTAAAAAATAACCTCCCAAATTCATATTAAGATTATCACAAAAATCTTCATAATCTACATTTTCAAATAATTGTCCATAATTTTTATTTCTAGGATATGCATTATTAATTAAACCATCAATATGTCCATATTTTTTATCAATATATTTTATAGCTTTTATTATAGATTTTTTTGATGTAATATCTAACTTAACGTAGGCATAATCCATTTCAGATTTTTCATTTATATCTGCAATAACTGGAATACCACCAGCTTTATTAATTGCTTTAACAAAAGATTTTCCAAGCAGACCATTTCCTCCAGTTACTACAATGACTTTATTTTCTAGAGACATAATATTAATTTAATCTTTTAAAACCCTTTTCAATTACTGGGCCTTCTAGTTTCTCAATTAAATTTCCTTTTGAGTTATAATAATTTATTTTATCGAAAATACCCATCATTGATTCTTTATATTTTCTAATAATTCTATTTGAGTATGCGTTTGTAGCATATACGGAGGAACCAGCTAAAAATCCTTTTTTTAGCATTTCTTGAGTATAATATGTTTGGGTTTCTTCAGGATTGTCATTGACAAATGTAAAATATCGTAATGGAGGTATACCAGTTACTTTAATATTAATATTGTTTTTAATTGCAGATTCTTCCCATGCATCAGTAACTTGATTTCCATAATCAATCAAATTATTGTAAATCTTTTTCTTGTCTATAATTTCGAGAGTTTTAAGTGCTGCTGTAAAACCTATTCTTTCTGTCCAAAATGTTGAACTTATAAATGAGGTTTGTGCTGCTGTCATAATGTCTTTCTTACCAATAATTGCGGAAATAGGAAATCCATTACCTAAAGCTTTTCCAAAGACAGCCATATCAGGATCAATTCCTGTAGTTAAATGAATTCCTCCATTATTTATTCTAAAACCTGAGGTAACTTCATCAAAAATTAATATTGCCCCAATTTTTGTAGCAATTTTTCTGACTTCTTTTAAGAATTTAATTGACATCTTTTGAGTTCTTTGAGGCTCCATAATAATAACTCCTATGTCTTTATTATTCTCTGTTATGTTTTTTAGAGAATCTATATCATTATACATAAATGGTAATGTATTACCTTTAAGTTGAATAGGAACACCATTTGGTTTCAAACCAGTTAATAATTGCGAATTTAGATTTTTTGAGTCTTCAATATTCGAGGATATATACCAGTCGTGCCAACCATGATATCCACAAAAAGCAACTTTATCTTTACCTGAAGCTGCTCTAGCAATTCTAACAGCAATACTGCACGCTTCTCCACCAGTTCTTGAAAAACGAGCCATATCAGCCCATGCGTGTAAAGAGACTAATTTTTCTGCTAATTCAACTTCTTCATATGAATTTAAGGTTGCCATAGATCCATTACTAATTGCTTTTCTGACAGCCCTGTTAACATAATAATTAGCATAGCCTAAAACACAAGATCCAACACCCATTTGAGCAAAATCATAATATTTATTAGAGTTTAGATCCCAGACTTTACAACCTTTAGCCTTTTTGTAATATGATGGCCAATTTTCTGGTAGATATCTTTCGATTCTTTTAGAAAGTAGTTGATTCCCAGTGGGAATTAAGGTTTTAGCCTTAACCCAAAGTTTCTGTCCTTTACCTTTAATTATTTCCATAATTTTTTATAATTAATAGAATTATTATTAATCAAAAATTCAGCCAAATCCCAATCTATTGGTTCATCAATCTCTAGCTCACACTCAATTGGTAAATCAAATGATAATGTTCTTTTGGAATAAAAACCATTATTGGATTTAAATGAATTCCACCTGGATATATAAAATCCGCCACTTGGAGTTATTTCTTTTTTAAAATTTTGACGACCATAATTTTTTAATTTTTTTATTCTATGTCCCACTTCATATAAAAATTTAGAATCTTTTTGTACAAAAAAAGAATTTGGCCTTACTTCTCTTGTTGCTACTATTGCATCAGCATCTGAATATTTATTTAATTTTTCTAGAGCATCTTTTAAATAAGAAAAGTAAACAAATGGTGATGTTGGTTCTAACATACCTATGAAATCATAATCCAAATTACTTTTTTCAGCATAATTCATACAATGATGAATTACATCAACAGAAGAAGCATTGTCAGTAGATAAATGTTCTGGTCTCAAGAAAGGAATAGTTGCTCCATATTCCTTTGAAATTTCTGCATATTCTTTTGAATCTGTTGAAACCCACAAGTCTTTTTTATCCGTAATTGATAAAGCGGTTTTAATTTTATATGCAATTAAAGGAAGACCCGATAACAATTTTATATTTTTATGAGGAATACTTTTGGATCCTGATCTTGCTGTTATAATCCAAAGTATTTTACTATTCATAATTGTCTATTTCATAATTCATCATTATCTCAATTAATTTATTGAACTTTGTTTTTGGTTCCCAACCAAAATCTTTCTTGGCCTTACTATAGTCTCCTATTAATAGATCAACCTCAGTTGGTCTATAATAATAAGGATCAATTTTTATAATTTCTTTTCCAGAACTAGAATCAATACCTACCTCATCAACTCCCTTGCCTTTCCATTTGATATTAATCTTAACGTGTTTAAACATTTTCTCAACTAACTCTCTTACTGTATGAGTTTCATTTGTAGCAATTACATAATCAGAGGGTGAATCTTGTTGTAAAATCTTCCACATTGATTCAACATAATCAGGAGCATAACCCCAATCTCTTTTTGCATCAAGATTTCCAAGAAAAAGTTTTTCTTGAGAACCTTTAGAAATTTTTACCGCACCAACAGCAATTTTTTTTGTCACAAAACTATCACCTCTTCTTGGAGATTCATGATTAAATAATATTCCATTACATCCAAATATTCCATATGCCTCTCTATAATTTACAAGTAGCCAATATGCATATAATTTGGCTACTCCATATGGACTACGTGGATAAAAAGGTGTTTTTTCAGTTTGTGGAACAGATTGAACTTTACCATACAATTCACTTGTTGAGGCTTGATACACCTTTGTGTGTTTTTCTAATTTTAAAATTCTTATTGCTTCAAGAATTCTTAAAGTTCCTAATGCATCTGCATTTGCAGTATATTCAGGAATATCAAATGAAATTCTAACATGACTTTGTGCTGCTAAATTATAAATTTCATCAGGTCTAATCATATCAATTAATCTTAGAATATTACTAGAATCTGTCATATCACCATAATGAACCTTGAAATTATTACTTTTTAAATGTGGATCTTTATATAAATGATCTATTCTTAATTTTTGCTCTAAACTTGATCTCCTTACTAAACCATGAACTTCATAGCCTTTTTTTAATAAAAATTCAGCTAAATATGAGCCATCTTGGCCTGTGACACCAGTTATAAATGCTTTCTTCATAAATTAATATTTAAAAAATGTTTTATTTTATTACTAATAAATTTAATATCTGCCTTCTCTAGTTGAGGATAACTGGGAACGTTCAAACCAATTTCGGACAATTTAGATGAAACTTTATTATTTGCTTCCTCATAAAAAGGCATTGAGCTAATTTTTTTAAAAAAGGGTCGTGTTTCAATATTTTCCTTCTTTAAATTATTCATAAGAGAATCTCTAATTCTTTGATTTTTTAATGTTAAACTAACCATCCAATATGATGAAGATGAGTCTTTTTCAATTTCTTGAAAATTAACATAATCTGATAACTCATTTTCATAAGATTTCTGAATTATTCTTTTTCTTTTTAATATTTCATTAATTTTTGACATTTGACCAACACCAATTGCTGCTTGAATATTTGTCATTCTATAATTGTAACCTAAAATGTCATGATAATATCTAATTTTTTCAGAATTTCCTTGGTTTCTTAATTTTAATAGTTTTTTATATTTTTCATAATCATTAGTTAAAACCATCCCTCCTTCACCTGTTGTTATAGTCTTATTTCCAAAGAAACTTAATGTAGATATATCTGCTAAATTTCCTGACATTTTACCTTTGTATGATGCTCCTAAAGATTCAGCAGAATCTTCAATAACAATTAAATTATATTTTTTAGATATTTGATTTAATAAATCAAAATTTGCAGGATTTCCATAAATATTTGGAACTATTATTGCTTTGGTTTTAGAATTTATTTTATCGGTTATTTTATTTAAATCTATATTCCAATTATTTGGATCAACATCACAAAATACAGGTGATGCATTTACATATAACACTGAGTTTGCCGTGGCTATATATGTAAAATCTGGCAATAAAACTTCATCATCAATTCCTATATCATGCGCAAGTAAAGCCAAATGAAGAGCTACGGTTCCATTACTAACAGCCACTGCGTACTTGGATCCTGTGAATTTGGAAACTTTATCCTCAAACATTCTGATATACTTTCCCTTTGACGATATCCATGTAGAATCTAAGCAGTCATTGACTAAATCTTTTTCAATTTGAGATATAAATGGTTTGTATATTGGGTATAACATTATTTTAATTTACTAATTAAATTATATGAATCCATTATGTCTCTTAAAGTATCATAAACCTCTAGAGTAACAATTTTATTTTTAAGAGAATATTGAGATAAAATGCTATATAAATTGCTCTGTTTTTTTAGTGGAAGATTTTGATCAGTAAAACCATCATTATCACTAACGTGTATATAATCAGATTCACCTATCAAACTTTCTAGTTCCCTTTCAAAATTTAATTTTAAGCTATTTGCACTTACTTTTAAATGAGCGATGTCCAGAATAAATTTAAAATCAATTTTTCTACATAATTCAAAATACTCATCGCTATTAGTTAACATAAAAAGATTATCATCAAAATTATTTAAGTTTTTATGAGAAATAACATTATTTTCCAAATACAATTTAATATTTGGATATTTATTTTTTAAAAAATTAAAAGCATTACAAAATTTTTCAAGAGATTCATTTTTATTAAATAAAGTTTTTTTGGCAATAATCTTACCAATTTGGCTTAGGGGAATATTATAATAAAATCCAGCATGAAAGCCAAATTTATCAATATTAAGTAATTTTGTCAGCTTAATTGATTCTTCTAAATGATCTAATGTTTTTTTAAAAATATCATCATTCATTGATGCTAAATTAATAACAAAGTGTTCTTGAGGCGGAGGAAAGTAATTATGACATATATAATTTAAATTATATTTTTCTTTCAACTCCAAAAGGTCATCAATAAAACCACTATAAAAGTTTGTTCCACCAGATAGCTCAATGTTTTTAAACCCATATTTTGCTAAATCACTAACAGAATCTTTAATTTTATTATGCTTTATACAAGCACTTGAAACATAAATCATAATTATTTTTTAAAAAAATCTTTATACTTAGCTAAAACTTTTAAATTATTAATTTCAATTTTCTGATTATTATTTTTTAAAAATACTGCTCCTTTGTGAGGAGGAAAATACATAGCTCTTACAAATAATTTAGCCTTTTCATAACTTGTATCCTCAAAATTTAAAACACCATTATAAGGGAGCTCTCTTTTATAATAAGTAGTTTTTCCAGCTTGTTCATAACCTAAAGTATTATTAATTAACATATCAAAGGCAGAAGAAAAATTTAAGATAAAAAGAGATATTAGCTTATTATAAAGTGAATAAGCAGTATCATCATTATTTATTGGAATTGTTTTTTGAAGAATAATATTTCCATCATCAATTTTTTCGTTTATGTAATGAAATGTTATTCCAGTTTCCTTTTCATTATTTAAAATTGCCCAAACTGATGACTTTGTTCCTCTATATGCAGGAAGAAGAGATGGATGTAAATTCATAGCTTTATAATGAACAGTTTCCAAAATATTTTTTTTAATAATATATCTATAATAAATTGAGACTAAATAATCTGGCGAAAACTTGACCAATTCATCACGACAATCATTAATGTTTTCTACAGTATATTTTATTTTATTGTTTATTAAATGCATAATGAAATTCTCATTACCATCAGCATCATGGGTATAAACATTAATGTTTTTTAAATCTAAATTGTAAACAGAAACCAGTTGATAAAAACATTCCAATGCTGCCCTTCCATAACCACAAAAAACTATTTTCATTCTCTTATTATTTGATTTTTAGAATAATTTTGTGTAGCTTTTTTCAAATACAAATCATTTATATAAATTGGAGAAATACCTTCTCCACCTGTTCTTTTAGCAATTATATTTTTAGATGAAAACTTATCCCCAATTTTTATATCACAATTGGCAACCATACATTTTTGTAAAGAAATTCTTGTTTTGGATTCTGAAAAATTTGGAAATTTTAAGTGTGTTCCCATGAATGAATCAACCTTTTTAATTGTTTTAACAAAGCTCAATAGCTCTTTAGGTGACAAAGAAGCTTTATGATCAGGGCCAGTTTGATTCTTGTCATTTGTGAAATGTTTCTCAACTACTTTTACTCCCATAGGAATTGCAAACGGAGAAGCACCTACTCCAACTGTATGATCAGAAAATCCAATTATAATATCATAATTTTTTTTGAATGTATTGATTACGCTAAGATTAGCCTCATTGTCTTCTATTGGATAATTGGCTGTACATTGTAGTAAAATTACATCTTTATTGTATTGATAAATTGAATCCAACGCTTTCGAAACCTCTGACAAATAACTCATTCCTGTTGATAATAAAATAGGTTTATTTTTTTGAGCTATTTTCTTTAAAAAGGGTAAGTTGGTTAAATCAGTTGAAGCTACCTTATATGCAGGCAAATCTAATTCATCTAATTCATCAAGACTAACTTCATCAAATGGAGTTGTCAGAAATATTATATTTTTTGACAAACAATAATCTTTTAATACTAAATTTTGGTCTCTACTCACCTCAAGAGCTCTAAGCATATCCATTTGAGATTGACTAGTATCAGTAGTCTTTAACTGATATGGAGCTTTTTTTACGCTACTTAAAATTAAGTGTTCTGCTTTAAATGTTTGAAATTTTACTGCATCAGCACCTGAATCAGATGCTAAATCTATAAGATGTTTAGCTAATTTCATATCACCTCCATGATTTACTCCAGCTTCTGCAATAATAAAAGTTGGAGAATCTTCAGAAATTATTTTATTTTCAATTTTTATAACCTTATTAAATTTCATATTTATTATTTTTTATTAGTTTTTAGTAACACCACAAAAATCCAAAATAATTTTTCCAGTTTTAATTTCTACAGATTTAAAAATATCATGTGCAACTAAAAACACAATAATGTCTGCCTTTTTTATTGCTAATTTAAAATCAGTTAGCTTGTGAACTATGTGTGAATTTATATTTGGCTCAACAATAAAATGTTCTTCATCATTTGAGTTATTTATTATGTTTTGAATAATGTGTTGTGCTGGTGATTCTCTCAAATCATCAATATTTGGTTTAAAAGACAAACCTAAAAGAGCTGTTTTTGGTTTTCTTCCATATTTTAATTCAAATTTGAGTTTTTCATTTTGAATTTTTTCAATACACCAAAGAGGTTTAAAATTATTTACATCTCTGGCAGTTGCTATTATTTTTGATTCCAAAGGATAATTAGAAACAATGAAATATGGGTCAACTGCTATGCAATGTCCCCCAACTCCACAGCCTGGCTTTAAAATATTTACTCTCGGATGTTTATTAGCTAGATTAATTAATTCCCAAACATTTATGTCTGCTTTATCGCATATTAAAGACAATTCATTGGCAAAAGCTATTTGAATATCTCTTGATGAATTTTCTACAAGTTTACACATTTCAGCAGTACGAGAATTAGTGCCATGTAATTTACCTTTGACAAACTTGCTATAGAATGATATTGCCTTTTGAGTCGAGCTTTGATCAATTCCTCCAATAACTCTATCATTTTCTTCCAGTTCATACATGACATTTCCTGGCAAAACTCTTTCTGGACAATAAGCAATATAAAGATTGTCTTTTAATTCAGGTCTTAATCTATATATTAAGTCTTTCATTTTTTCAGTTGTCCCTATAGGTGAAGTTGACTCAATAATATATAAATCTTCTTTTTTTAAGAATGGAATTATTGCTTTAGTTGCAGCTTCTATAAATGAAATATCTGGCTTATGACTTCCTTTAAAAGGAGTTGGTACTACAATTAAAAATACTTTTGCAGAAGTTGGTTTAGTTGATGCTTTAAAATATCCTCTAGAAACTGCTTTGTAAACAATATCTTCTAAATCTGGTTCAACAATGTGAATTTTACCTTGATTAATTACATCTACAACTTCTTGGTTTATATCTACACCTAAAACATTTGTTTGATGTGAAGCTATTAGTGCTGAAGTAGGAAGTCCTATGTATCCAAGTCCTAATGTTACTACCTCTGGTTTCATTATTTAATATTTTTTATAAAATCTACTATTCTTTTTGATGCAAACCCATCTCCATATGGATTGTGTAACCTTGACATTTTATTAAATTTTTCTTTATTATTTAATAATTCTAAGGTTGTAGAGACAATTAATTCTTGATCTGTTCCAACCAAAATAACTGTTCCTGCTTCAACTGCCTCTGGCCGTTCTGTGGTATCTCTTAAAACTATGACTGGCTTTCCTAAGCTTGGTGCTTCTTCTTGAACACCTCCACTATCTGTTATTATTAATTTCGATCTATTCATTAGCCAAATAAAATCTTTATAATCTAGAGGTTCTAATAAGATTATATTTTGAATATTTGATAAAATATTTTTTACTGGTTCTTGGACCATTGGATTAGGATGTACAGGATATATAATAATTCTATCTTTATTATCATTTGCTATTATTTTTAGAGCTTTGCAAATTCTTATAAATCCTTCACCATGGTTTTCGCGCCTGTGACCAGTAACCAAAATAACTTCACTATCCTTTAATATTTTAGAAAGATTTTTAACTAAAATACTTTGATTATCATTTACTTTATTTACTGATTTTAATAATGCATCTATGACTGTATTTCCGGTTACAAAAATAGAGTCTTCAGAAATATTTTCTTTGATTAGATTAGTTTTTGATGTTAATGTAGGTGCAAAATGATAATCACATATTCGACTAGTAATTTGTCTATTTAATTCCTCTGGAAAAGGAGATTGCTTATTATTAGTTCTTAGTCCAGCTTCTACATGACATACTTTGGCTCCTGAATAAAAGCTAGCAATTGATGCTGCCATAGTAGTAGTGGTATCACCATGAACAAATACATATTGAGGACAAAAATCTTCCAAAACAGTTTTTAATGATCTAATAATTTCAGATGATAAAGTATAAAGATTTTGTCTAGATTTCATCAGGTTAAGATCGTAATCTGCTGTTATTTCAAAAAAATCTAGAACTTGATCTAAAATTTTTCTATGTTGAGCAGTAACACACAATTTGACTTTGAAAAACTCCTTGTTTTCTTGGAATTTTAGTAAAAGAGGAGCCATCTTAATTGCCTCAGGCCTTGTTCCAAAGATGAACAAAACTTTCTTTTTCATTTAAAAAATTTTAGTTAAAAATTAACAGATCTTCCGTGGTTAGCTTCCCAATCCTTTTCAGGTCTTAAATCAAGGTTAGTTTTCCAACCACCAATTATTGTATTTATATTAATATTATTGTCCTTTGCAAAATGAATTAAGGCATTTACATCTTTAGGAAAACAAGTTCCGCCATATCCTAATTTACCATCGTGTCCGGGAACATTCAGGTGACTATCACCAACTCTACCATCAGATGCAAATCCATTCAATGCATCATCCCAATTACCTCCAATTTTATCGCATAATAACTTAAACTCATTCATTATACTAACTTTAGTAGCGAAAAAGGTATTATTCATGTATTTAATTAATTCAGCAGTTCTTGAATCTGTTTTTATAATATTTTTATTTTTAAATCTTCTTAAAAATAATTTTTCCGCCTTATTAGTTAATTCTTTTTTACCTCCCAAAATAATTCTAGATTGGGTTAACATATCAAGTTTTGCGGTTCTTTCAGTTAAAAACTCTGGTGAAAATATGATTTTTAAATCAGGATATGTTTTAGATAAATTATCGGTAGTACCTGGAAGGACAGTTGATTTAAGTATATATAAAGGACCTGAGTTACCATTATCTAAAGCTTTTTCAACAAATGAAATGTCCTGAGAACCATCTCGATTCATCGGAGTAGGAACACAAACAAAAACAAAATCAGCATTATGGACTTCCTCTAAAGAGTCCTTCGATCTGGATATATCGATATCAAAAACATAGGTTTTTGCAACAGTAGAAAAGGCAAAAGCCTGAGCTTCACCAACAAATCCATTACCCAAAATTCCAATTTTTTTATCTTTCATAATTTATATATAATTTAATCTGAATATTCTTCAAAATATTTATACAGCTTCGCTATAAGAATCACAAAGATTCTATAATTTTTTATTTTAAAAAAATATTTTATTAGCTACTAAAAACTAATAACTTATTTAACTTGAGTCTAGCCGTTGATGATGTAATTATAATAACTTTTTTATTCAAAATTTTCTCTAATTTTTTTTCTAAGTCAGAGATATACTCCAAATTTAAAATTTTACCTACAATCATAATATCAATTTGATCTGACGGAATACCCTTAGCTAAGTCCCCTAGCAGATAAATTTCTTCAACTGACCCAATCCTTTCAAGAACAACTTGAACCAATTCCTCTATACCTAAATATTTTTTTACAATATTTTGTAAATCATAAAATAAAGGATGGTTCTTATTTGCTCTGTAAACAACTTTGTTTTTAATAGTTTTCTTAGTTAAATAATTTGCATTTGTAAGATTATTTAACTCCTTTCTTACAGAATTTGTAGACTCTGAAAATTCATCAGCTAATTGATTTAAATATCCAGTATTAGCTATATTTATAAAAAATTTAATTAATAACTTCTGTCTAGTTTGTGACTTAAATATAGACTCAATCATAAAACAAGTAACAAAAGTACTAAAAAATAATTTTGAAAACAATTTTAATTACTGGATGCTGTGGTTTTATTGGATCACATTTGAATGATTTTTTCTTAAAAAAAAACTTCAAGGTTATTGGAGTTGACAATTTACTAACTGGAAATTTAGATAATATTAAGCATAATAAGAAAAATAAAAATTTTCGCTTTATAAATCATGATATCTGTCAACCTCTTGAACTTAATGAACAAATTGATTTTATTCTCCATTTTGCTTCAACCGCAAGTCCCGCTGATTATTTAAAATATCCAATCAAAACATTAAAAATTGGGTCATTAGGAACTGAAAATGTTTTAAAAATTGGACTAAAAAAAAATTCAGTAGTTTTAGTTGCTTCAACATCTGAAATTTATGGTGATCCATTGGAACATCCTCAAAATGAAAAATATTTTGGAAATGTAAACCCTGTTGGACCTAGGGGGGTTTATGATGAAGCTAAAAGATATCTTGAAGCAATCACAACAGCATACAAAACTAAATATAAATTAAAAATAAGAATAGTAAGAATTTTTAATACATATGGTCCTAGAATGCGAATCAATGATGGAAGAGCAATTCCAAATTTTATTAATCAAGCGCTAAACAACCAAGATTTTACTATATATGGAGATGGGAGTCAAACTCGATCCTTCAGCTATATTGATGATACAGTAAAAGGAATAGCAGATTTATTAAAAACTGATTATCAGAGTCCTGTCAATATTGGCAATCCTAATGAATATTCTATAAACGAACTTATTCAGACTATAAAAAAACTTATTCCATCAAATGGGAACATAATCTACAAAGAGCTTCCAGAAAACGACCCTAAAGTACGTAAACCTGATATTGATTTAGCTCAAAAAATTTTAAATTGGAAACCAACTGTAAAATTGGAAAATGGTTTGATAAAAACAATTGATTATTACAAGAATATAAATAAATTTAAATGATGAAAAAATATATAATATTAATTTTTTTTATAATTAACTCATGTACATATCCTGAAATGATTAGAAATGAATTAGTTTATGAAAATGATTTTGAAAAAGAATTATTAAATAAAATTGATGGTGGTGGATTTATGAAATTTAATGACACAACTGTTTTGGGTAATTTTAATAATGATGGTTTTACACTTTTTCTTGATGATATTGGTGCCCATGATTATGTTTTTATTTCATTTGACCTATACATTCATGGAAGCTGGGACGGGAATTTTAATGGTTTCCCTGAAAATGATAGGCCAGACAAATGGACGATGGAATTTAATCCAGATATGGATATTTTTAGTGACCCCGCTTCTGATAAATTTATAACCACTTTTTCAAATAGTCCTTGTTGGCCAAATTACTGTCTTAGACAATCATATCCTGAATCATACCCATCATTAAATAATCCAAAAACTGGCTCATACAAAGTTGATCTGCAACCTATATGTACAAATAATTTTTTTGGTGGTGCATCATCACTATACCAAATCGAAAAGGGTTTCAAAAGTTCGGGTAATAACATAGTTTTGAGATTTTTTGATGAACTTTATCAGCCAAATGCTATAGATAAAAATGGAGTAACTCAAGAAAAATGTGATGAAAGTTGGTCAATTGACAATATTAAAGTTAGAGTCATAAAGTATCAATGAGATTTTTAATCCTTCCTGTTTATTTCATAATATTTACAGTTCAATGTCAGAATGTAAATGTCAATAATGATTATAACTATAGTATGCTAAGATATTCATCAATTAGTGGCAGCCTTGATACAGACTTATCATTTAATATTAAACCTGTGAAATTCAATAATGATCTAAGTGAATTGTTAGCTAATAACTACAGAAATATTTTTAGTAATACAAAAAAATCTATTGAATTAAAATCTTTAGGTATTGATTACTTTATAGAATACAATACTCATCACCCATACAATAGAAATAATGGAACAATGATTCCAAATAGAGGATATCAACATATTATTTCACCTGGTATTTTTCTAAAAATAGGTCCTCTATCTATTCAATTTAAGCCAGAACATCATTACAGTGAAAACAGAGATTATGATGGGTTTTGGGAAGGCCATTACCCTGTAGTTTGGGCGGATAGATACAGATTATGGAATGCTATCGACATGCCTGAAAGATTTGGAGAAAAAAGACATAATCAAACAACTTTTGGCCAATCAAGTGTTAAATTAAATTGGAAAAATCTTTCAATAGGTGTCTCAAATGAAAATATTTGGTGGGGACCTTCAATAAGAAATAGCATAATGATGAGTAATCACGCTCAAGGATTTAAACATATTACAGTTAATACTAACAATCCAATAAAATCTTTCGTGGGTAATTTTGAATTTCAATTTGTAACAGGAAGACTCGAAAGTTCAACATACTTGCCTCCTCGTACAGACTATGAATATGCAGGAAATAAATTATATGTTCCAAAAATAGCACAGAATGGATGGACTAATGATTGGCGTTATTTTCAAGGAATAGTTCTCTCTTACTCACCTAAATGGATTGAAGGTCTTTCATTAGGCTTTATTAAGTGGACCCAAATGTATTCTGCCCTTTTGAGAGGCCAGTACACCTGGATGCCAGGTGAGCCAACATACTTCCCATTATTCTCTAATTTATTTAGAAAAAATGACAAATTTGTTGATTATGAACTACAAACTGATCAAGCTGCTGGTTTATTTTTTAAATGGATTTTTATTAAATCAAGATCTGAAATATATGCTGAATATCATTTTAACGATGCAAAACAAAACTTAAGAGACTTACTACTAGACCCAGATCATTCAAGAGCAGCAACATTCGGTTTACAAAAAATATTTAAAATAAGTAAAGAAGATTTTTTATTTAATTGGGAATGGACTCAAATGGAACAAACTGCTAGTAGAATTTTAAGAAATGCAGGTTCATGGTATGAACATGCCTTTGTATATCATGGTTATACTAATAGAGGAGAAGTTCTTGGAAGCTCAATTGGACCTGGGTCAAATTCTCACTACTTTTCTCTAAATCGGATCAAATCAAATGAAAAAATTGGAGTTGGTTTTGAAATTATAGATCATGATAATGATTTCTATTATGAATCTTTTGCAAATGCTAGAGATTATAGAAGATATTGGAAAGATTTCAACCTTCATATTAATTTTAATAAAATGTTTAAAAACTTTTCCATATCTAGTAATTTAGTTTTAATAAGAAGCTTAAATTACCAGTGGGAGCATGATGATAGCCAGGAACCCTACTACGCACCAGGCAGGGATGTCAACAATCTTCATATAAATTTAAAATTTACATATTTTGGATTATCTAAATAACATCATTAAAAGTATCAATATATTTTTTAGCTATATAATCCCAATCGTATTTAACAGGTATATTGTACTCAATATTAGAATTTTGGATTGAAATATAATTGTTTTCAAAACTTCTAATCGCTTTAACAATAGAATCAATTGTCTTTTTAAAAAAAACAACTTTTTTACCGATCAACATTTCTCTTGTAAATGATGTATCTAAAGCTAATACCTGACAATTTAAATCTAAAGCATTAATCATCGTAGGGTTAGTTCCTCCAAATTCATGACCATGAATATATCCAAAACAATTGGTATATAAAGCTGTTAATTCCGATTGATATCTAATGTATCCTGTAAAAATAATTTTATCTGATTTGTATGATTTAATTTTTTCTGCGAAGGCATCTTTATATGGAACATCACCAACAACAACAATTTTTTTTTGAGTTTTAGATTTAATGAATCCATCTAAAATCAATTTAGAGTTATTGTCGGCTACCAATCTCCCAACAACCAAATAGAATTCATTATTCTTTAAATTGAATCTTTCTAATACTTCATTAGTCCATGAAGCAGTCATTGTTGAACCATAAGCAATTACTGTTGAATCTTTAAAAAATTTTTCTTTGTAAACTTTGTTCATTTCATGAGAATCAGTAATAACTTTATCAAAAAAAACAGTTGATAATTTAGACGATATTTTGAAATAGATTGATCCTAATCCTTTCCATTTTGGTCTTAACCACTCAAGTCCATCAACATTTATGCACGTCTTTTTTCTAAATAATTTAGTTAAAATACCAAATGGTCCATTTGCCGAATTAACTACAAAAACAACATCTATATCTGAAAAACAAACATGTATGAATGAAAAAAATGAATTTATTATTTGGGAAAAAAATTTTGTTTCAAAAGATGGGGTATATACTAATTCAATTCCATTAACAAACCTTGGTTTTTTTTTAAATAATGGACTATGACAGTAAACTCTTACTTTATGTCCCTTTATAACTAATCTTTCTGAAAGATCTTTAACCAAAGTCTCATATCCGGAATATACATAAGGATATCCCCTTGAGCCAATTATTGCAATTTTTAAATTTTTATTCAATGGTATTCAATATTTTTCTAGAAAACTTTTCTTTTGAAAAGTTTTCACAAACATAATCAAAAGCTTTTTCAACATTTTTACTCTGTTGTTTTTTGTTGTCCAAATATGATAAAATCTTTACAACGGACTCTTCAATTAAATCGTTTTTAATTATTAATCCGTTTTTACCTTCATCAAGAATTTCATATGCACCACCTAGGTTGTTTGTAATTACCGGGATTTGACATTTTATTGCTTCAAAAATAACTGTAGGAAGTGGATCTGGTGATAACGGTGTATGAATAAAGAAATTAGATTTGTCTAAAATTGATATTACATCTTCTGTAAAACCTAAAAATT
>MDSV01083279.1_pt1 | contig 27996 bp, 31 predicted proteins | sample 810851 | NCBI WGS metagenome assembly MDSV01 (sample SAMN05326640, study PRJNA326480) | marine metagenome | isolation source: seawater | place: Atlantic Ocean: North East | collected 2012 | reverse complement strand
CTTATAGTGTAACTTATATAGATTAATTCTTTCTTGTTGATTAATAAACTTCTTATACTGTTTCTCTCTTATAGTGTAACTCTCTAGTGGAACTCTATTAGTATAACTCTTATATTCTTTCTCTCTTATAGTGTAACTTTATTAGTGGAACTTCTATTAGTATAACTTCTATTAGTATAACTTCTATTAGTAATATTCTTTTTATGTATATTAATATGTTAAAAAATTTTTTTTTAATTGTGTTGCTTATTTAATATTGTATCGTTATATAAATGTTATTTTCAAAGTCAATATTTGGATATAATATATATTGTTATGGAGTATTTAAAAACGTTTGAGTCTTATACTAATGGTTCGTTTTATATATCGGATATAATATCATTAGATGAGTATAATTTTTCTTACAAGGATTCGGTAAGGAATTGTAAAAATAACTTATTCAATCAGATAGTTGAATCGGTGGTTAAAAAGTTCAAATCTAATGTTAGTATGTTTAAGGATATTAACATATTTTGGGTTGATAATAAGTCAGGTAAAGGTGGTGGTAAAGGTGAGTTATCGTATTATGTTCGTGAGTCATTTTTAGAGGGTCCTATAGTTATATTATTTGAGTCTGGAATTAATAATATTTTGGACAATTATCGGTTGGATTCTGTTAATTATAAAGAGAAGAGTTTTGTTTTATTGGAGGGTTTAATACATCATAGTTTAAGTCATGCTATTTATGATGTGGATAGTTATTATATTTTTGGTATGGATAGGATTTTAAATTATTCATCTGAGGAAGATTTTGTTAATAAATTTGTATCTGGTATGAATGATGGTAATGTTTTAGGTTCGGTAAAAAAGTTGTGTAATCTTTATTGTTCAAAAAGTTGGATAGGTAAGGATTATAGTTATAATAAATCAACTAATTTTTATTGATTTATTTATTATATCAATTAATTGATTTTTTTCTTTAAGAATTTTAAAGATAGTTTGGTGGTTTGCGTCATATCTTATTATATTAATTGATTTATGTTTGTTCATTCTTTTTGTGTGGATGGTATCTAGTTTATCGTTTTTGCCGTATATTATTTGTGTATTAATATTTGTAAAATTCAAATTTATTATATCATAATAGTTTTGGTTATGTTCATGTACGGATTTCATTTGTTTAGACCATCTTTTATCATTATGTTTTTCTCTTGTTTCTTTATCTACAAAAGTTTGTGGAACAAAGGCTATTATTGAATTTACTTTTAATAGGGATCCGAATAATAGTGCGGCGTAGCCGCCCATTGAGGATCCTATAGTTATTATTTTTGAATAGTTTATTTCTTTTATAAGTTTTTCAATATCGTTTTTTAGTTCGTTAATATTATTTCCTAATCCGTTAGCGCCTTTATAGTACCAGGATTGTTTTGAATCTTTTATAAATATTTTATGGCAATCTATATTTTCGTTTAGTGTTTTTTTAAATTCAAATATTGGACCGCCTATTCCGTTCTTGATTCCACCGAATGTAATTATCAATGGTTTTTTTGTTTCATCTTTTTCAACAAGGAAATCTTTTTTCATTACTTATTTATTATATTTAATTATAAAATAAAATATTATACTTGGTATAACTGAATAAAATATATCTGAGAATTCAAACATTGAATTTTCATTAAAAAGGTCAAACATTTCTTTAGCTACAGCTATAGCTATTAAAATTGTTATTTGTGGTTTTTTAGTTATTACGAATAACATCAATGATATTATTGTTCCATAGAATAGGTGTGATAATTTATCATGTTCAGGTTCTATGTTTATTAAAAAGTTTATTATATCGTTCAATATTAAAAATATATTTTTTTAAGTTTATCTACACTAATTGATTGATCAATAGCTTTGATAGCTTTATATATTTGTTTATCACAACTGTTAATTATAATATTATTACTTTTAATGTTTAATGTATCGGAACAAATAAATTCTTTTATAACAGAATTTTCAATTCTTTCATAAGCTGGTCCAGATAAAACTCCGTGTGTTACTATAGAGAAAACAGAATTAGCTCCTTTTTGTTTAATATGTTCAGCGGCTTTACATAATGTTCCTGCGGTGTCGCACATATCGTCAATAATAATAACGTTAGAATCTTCAACATTTCCTATTAGAATCATTTCATCTATTTGGTTAGCTACTTTTCTAGTTTTGTCTATCATAACCATAGGAAGTTTAATATTTGTTATATCTTCTATTCTATCTCTAAATTGTTTAACTCTTTTTGCTGCGCCAGCGTCTGGAGCGCAAAGTACGACTGAATTTAAATTATCTACTAAGGATTTTATATAATCGTCAAAAATATATTTTCCTTCTAAGTGTATTAAAGGAATATTAAAGAAACCTTGTATTTGATCGGCGTGTAAATCAATTGTGATTACAGAAGTTGATCCAGCTGTTTCAATGATATCTGCTATAAATTTGGCACCGATAGGTCCTCTGGTTTGGTCTTTTTTATCTGATCTGCTGTAAGGAAAGTAAGGAATGATAGGAATGATTTCGGTTGCACCTGCTCTTTTAGCAGCGTCAATTGATAGTCCTAGTTGGATTATTTTATCCGAATCGTTTGGTGTAGATAAAAGAAAAACTCTTTTTCCTCTAACCGATGTTTTTAAATAAGCTGAAACTTCACCATCAGAAAATGTATTTGTTTTTACTTTACCTATTATAATATCGGATTGGAGTAATTTAATTAGTTTATCAAATAGTTTATCATCATTGTTTAAATTAAATATTACACTTTCCATATTTTACTTATTTTTTATTATACCTATATTAGTTTAAATCGTGAATAAAGTTTTAAAATTTAATATATAAATTTATGTTATTATTTGAGTCTTTTAATGATATCCATTCTTGGTGTGATAGTTACGATATAACTAATTATACGATAAATAACGATGGATCTATTGATGTTGATGGTGATGTTCATTTGTTTAATTTAAACATCCCAGAGCTTCCTATATCGTTTAATAAGGTTAGTGGATATTTTTTCTGTGATAGTAATGGATTAACTACATTAAAAGGATGTCCTAATAAAGTTGGATCTCATTTTGATTGTTCTGGTAATAAATTAACTTCATTAGAAGGTGGTCCTAAATCAATTGGAGGAAGGTTTAATTGTTCAGATAATAATTTAACTTCTTTAGAACATGGACCAAAATCAGTAGGTGAAGATTATGATTGTGGTAAAAACGCATTAACTGATTTAAAAGGATGTGTTGAAAATGTAATGGGTACTTTTTATTGTGATAAAAATAAATTAACTTCATTAAAAGGTGGTCCTGTTAAAGTTAATTGTTCTGTTTATATAGATAATAATTTTTTAAACGATTTAGAATTTTCTCCAGAATTTGTTGGTGAGGATTTTAATTGTTCAGATAATAATTTAACTGATTTAAAAAATTCACCTAAGCTTATTGAATATGATTTTTATTGTGAATCAAATAAAATAAAAACTTTAGAAAATTTTAATTCTGATTTTAAAGGACATTTTTATTGTAAAGAAAATCCAATAGAGGTATTTGGGTTACATAGTTGTCAAAGTGGTTTGGTATTAGATTTTGCTATTATAAATCCAATAAGAAAGGGAAAAGTGATAAAATATTTATTAGATTTATTTTATGAAGGTAAATCAAAGTCGGATAATTTAATTAATCAATTTTCAAATAATTCTTTGGTAAGACCTGATGATGAAAAAATAAAATCTAAAGGGTATGAAATCAATTGATGAGATACATTCTATTTGTGAGAAATACAAAATAAAAGATTATACCATTAATGATGATGGTTCAATTGATGTTGAAGTAAACGTTGAATTACTAAAATGTGATTTATATGAACTTCCATTAACATTTAATAAGGTTGGTGGAACTTTTGATTGTTCTGGTAATAATTTAACTTCATTAAAAGGAAGTCCTAAAGAAGTTGGTGTTAATTTTTATTGTTATAATAACAATTTAACTAATCTAAAAGAAAGTCCTAATAAAATTGGTGGTGATTTTTATTGTGATCAAAATTCTTTAACTTCATTGGAATATGGACCAGAATTGGTAGGATATGATTATGATTGTGCTGCTAATTATTTAACTGATTTAAAAGGCAGTCCTAGAAAAATAGGTTATGTTTTTGATTGTCGTGATAATAAATTAACAACATTAGAAGGAAGTCCCGATTATATAGATGGTAGTTTTCAATGTTCTTATAATAATTTAACTGATTTAAAAAATGGTCCTGATGTGATTACTGGTCATTTAATTTGTTCTGGTAATCAAATAAATTCATTGGAATTTTATCCAAAAGTTGATAAAACTTTTGAATTACATGGAAATCCAATTGGTTCTTTATTTGATAGTTTTGATCCTGATTTAGATGTTATTAAAGCATTTAATTCATATAGAGTTTTAAAAGATGGTGTTGTTATTATTAAAAGATTAAAATACTTAATGTCATCATTTAATAAACCAATTAATATAGAAAAAATTGAAAAGCACTATACAATAAAATGACAATTGAAGAAATTTGTAGAAAATATTGGATAATTGATTATACTATTAATTCAGATGGAACAATTGATTATGATGGTGATCTTAATTTAGGTAGTAATGATTTAACTAAACTTCCATTAAAATTTAATAAAGTAAGTGGGTATTTTAGTTGTGGGAAAAATAAATTAACTTCATTAGAGGGTTGTCCTAAAGTGGTTGGTGGTAATTTTGATTGTTCAAATAATAAATTAACTTCATTGGAGGGTGGTCCTAAAGAAGTTGGTGGTTCGTTTGATTGTGGTGATAATAAATTAACTGATTTGAAAGGATGTCCTAAAGAAATTGGAGGAAGTTTAATTTGTTATAGCAACAAAATAACTTCATTAGAATTTTATCCAGAAAAAATATCAGGAGTGTTTAAATTTTATCATAATCCTATAGATTCTTTATTTTATAGTTTTAAACCTGATTTAGATATTATCAAAGCATTTAACTCATTTAGAATTCTAAAGGATGGTACTGTTAATTTAAAAAGGTTAAAATATTTAATGACATCATTTAATAAACAAAACTTAGATATATATCAGATTAAAAAGCATTATCAATTGATTTAATTAATATATAAACCATGTCTATAGAAGAAATTTGCAATAAATATGGTATAGAGAATTACACCATTAATGATGATGGATCTATTGATGTTGATGGTGATGTTATTATATGGGGTTGTAATTTAAATGAAATGCCATTAAAATTTAATAAGGTTACTGGTGATTTCAATTGTTCAGAAAATGCTCAAAACAATTTAAAAGGTAGTCCTAGATGGGTAGGTGGTAATTTTTATTCTAGATTTAATAAATTAACTTCATTAGAAGGTTCTCCAGAAAAAGTTGATGGTGATTTTTATATAGATAATAGTTATTTAACTAATTTAAAAGGATGTACTAAATATATTGGTGGTGAATTTGATTGCTCAGACAATGAATTAACTTCGTTAGAAGGTTGTCCTAAGTCAATTGGTCAAGGATTTTATGCTGATAGAAATTATTTATCTGATTTAGATTTTATACCTGATAGTATAGGAGGTGGTTTTTATTGTGATAATAATATATTAGAATCAGTATTCAATGGTGTAAATATGGATTTTCTAAGAGCATTTAAATCATTTAAAGTTATTCAAGATAATAATGTTAATTTAAAAAGATTAAAATATTTAATGGAAATTTTTGATAGACCTATAAAAATTGAAGAAATTGAAAGATATTATACAATAAAATGAATATAGAAGAAATTTGTAGAAAATATAATATAGACCATTATACTATTAATGATGATAAATCAATTGATGTTGAGGGTGATCTTAATTTACATGATAAAGGATTAACTAAACTTCCGTTAAAGTTTGGATCGGTTAGTGGTAATTTTAATTGTTCAGATAATAACTTAACTACATTAGAGGGTAGTCCAGAAAATATAGGTGGTTATTTTAGTTGTTCATATAATAATTTAACTGATTTAAAAGGAGGTCCTAAATCGGTACAAGGTGGATATTTCTGTAGTACTAATGATTTAACTACATTATCAGGAAGTCCTAAATCAGTTGGTGGAAATTTTTATTGTCCTAAAAATAAATTAACTTCGTTGGAAGGTTGTCCTAAAGAAATTAATGGTCTTTTTTATTGCCAATACAATAGAATAACGTCATTGGAATTTACACCTGAACATTTCCATGGTTTATTCCATTGTGAGAATAATCCAATAGATTCTATCTCCACTAAAATGGATAAAGACTTTATTAGAACTTTCAATACATTTAAAGTTATTAAAGGAAATGAAATTAATCTTAAAAGATTAAAATATTTAATGGAAATGTTTGATAAACCTATAAAACTTGAAGAAATTAAAAAATATTATACAATAAAATGAGTATTGAGGAAATCTGTAGAAAATATAATATAGACCATTATACTATTAATAATGATGGATCTATTGATGTTAATCAAAAAGTTAGTTTAACATATGATGAATTAACCGAAATTCCATTAAACTTTAATAAAGTCCAAGGTGATTTTAATTGTTCTAATAATAACTTAACTTCATTAAAAGGTAGTCCTAAATGGGTAGGTGGTGATTTTCGTTGTGATGATAATAACTTAACTTCATTAGAATTTGCTCCAGAATATGTTGGTGATACATTTGTTTGTTTACATAATAAATTAACTAATTTAAAATTTAGTCCTAAAGAAGTTCGTGGTGGATTCAATTGTGTAAATAATGAATTAACTACATTAGAAGGATGTCCTAAAGAAATTGGTGGTCTTTTTTATTGTAACTACAATAACATAACTTCATTAGAATTTGCTCCTAAATCTTTTCAAAGTATATTTCAATGTTCGGATAACCCAATAGCTTCTATCTCCACTAAAATGGATAAAGACTTTATTAGAACTTTCAATGCATTTAAAGTTTTAAAAGATGGTGTTGTTAATTTAAAAAGACTTAAATATATAATGGAAATGTTTAATCAATTTGTTTATATAGAAAATATTAAAAAACATTATAAAATAAAATGAGTATAGAAGAAATTTGTGATAAATATGGTATAGAAAATTATACTATCAATGAAGATGGATCTATTGATGTTGATGGGTGGGTTCATATTACTGATTCTACTTTAGAAAAACTTCCATTAAAGTTTAATAAAGTTACTGGTTATTTTAATTGTGAGAACAATTTATTAACTACACTTGAAGGGTGTCCTGAAGAAGTTGGATTTTATTTTAGTTGTAGAGATAATAAATTAACTTCATTAGAAGGAGGTCCTAAAAAAGTTTTAAATAATTATAATTGTTCTGGTAATTTATTAACCACACTTAAAGGATGTCCTGAATATGTAGGTGGTGGTACTTTTAATTGTGCTTGGAATAACTTAACTGATTTGGATTTTATTCCTGTGTTTATTAAACGTAAATTTTATTGTGATAATAATCCAATAGCTTCTATATCTAATCAAATGTATTTAGACTTTTTAAAAGCTTTTAAATCATTTAAAGTTATTAAAGATGGTGTTGTTAATTTAAAAAGGTTAAAATATTTAATGGAAATGTTTGATAAACGTATTGATTTAAAAGAAATTGAAAAATATTACGAAGTAAAATGACAATAGAAGAAATTTGTAATGAATTTAGTATAAAAGATTATACTATTAATGATGATGGTTCAATAGATGTTAATAGATCGGTTGATTTATCTGATAAAGGATTAACTGAACTGCCTTTAAAGTTTGGAACCGTTAGTGGTTCGTTTTATTGTTTTGAGAACAATTTAACTACACTTAAAGGCAGTCCTAAATTTGTTGGTGTTGATTTTCATTGTTATGATAATAAATTAACTTCATTAGAAGGTTCTCCTGAGATTGTGGGTGATTGGTTTCAATGTGATAGTAATAAATTAACTTCCTTAAAAGGAGGTCCTATAAAAGTAGGTGGTTCATATGTTTGTGTAGATAATTATATAGTAGATTTAGATGGTATTGCAGAAGAAATAGGTGATAGACTTATTTGTAATAATAACCCAATAGCTTCTATAGATTATCAAATGAGTATAGAATTTATTAGAGCTTTCAAATCATTTAAAGTTTTAAAAGATGGTGTTATTAATTTAAAAAGATTAAGATATTTAATGAGTATGTTTGATAAACCTATTTTAATAGAAGAAGTTGAAAATAATTATACAATAAAATGAGTATAGAAGAAATAAGATCACTTTGTGTAAAATACAGTATAGAAGATTATATCATTAATGATGATGGTTCAATTGATGTTGAACATAATGTTGATTTATCATATGCTCTTTCTAATATGAATAAACTTCCTTTGAAATTCAATAAGGTTGATGGTAACTTCGGTTGTTTTAATAATAATTTAGAAACTTTAGAAGGAAGCCCTAAATATGTTAAAGGTACGTTTGATTGCTCAGGTAATAAATTAACTTCATTAAAGTATTGTCCGGAAAAAGTAGATAAAAACTTTATCTGTAGTGATAATATTATAACTTCATTAGAAGGTTGTCCTCAAAATATTGAGGGACTTTTTTATTGTCATTTTAATAAATTAACTACATTAAAAGGTGGTCCTGAATCAATTAGTAAAGATTTTTCTTGTTGGGATAACCACTTAATCTCGTTAGAAGGATGTCCCAAATATGTTGGTGGTGATTTTAATTGTGAAGATAATAAAATAACTGATTTAAAAGAAAGTCCTAAATATGTTGGTGGTGATTTTAATTGTGTGAATAATCCAATTGGATTTATATCCGATGAAATAGATATAGAATTTATTAGAGCTTTCAACACATTTAAGGTTCTTAAAGACAATACAATAAATCTTAAAAGATTAAAATATATAATGGGAATATTTGATAAACCTATAATAATTGGAAGAATAAAAATATACTACAAAATAAAATGATAATAGAAGAAATTTGTAAAAAATACGGTATAAGAGATTATATCATTAATGATGATGGATCTATTGATGTAGATGGTAATGTTAATTTTCGTAATTCTAATTTAACAGAACTTCCATTAACTTTTAACAAAGTTAAGGGTTATTTTAATTGTGGACATAATAACTTAACTACATTAAAAGGTAGTCCTAAAGAAGTTCGTGGTGATTTTTCTTGTATGTATAATAATTTAACTTCATTATTAGGAGGACCTAAAAAAGTAGGTGGTAGTTTTAATAGTATGTATAATAAATTAATAACATTAGAAGGTTGTCCTGAATATGTTGGTGGTAATTTTTTCTGTCAATATAATGAAATAAAAGATTTGGATTTTATACCTGAAATCATTAAATTTACTTTTTATTGTGATGAAAATCCAATAGCTTGGATATTCCATGAAGCTAATATAGACTTTTTAAAAGCTTTTAAATCATTTAAAGTTTTGAAAAATGATGTTATTAATTTGAAAAGATTAAAGTATTTGATGGAAATTTTTAATGAACCTATTTATATAGATAATATAAAAAAACATTATAAAATAAAATGACAATAGAAGAAATTTGTAAAAAATACGGTATATCTAATTATACTATTAATGATGATGGTTCAATTGATGTAGATGGTCATGTTATTATTTGGGATATGGGATTAACAGAACTTCCATTAAAATTTAATAAAGTTAATGGTGATTTTGAGTGTTATGATAATAAATTAACTTCATTAAAGAATTCTCCAATTGAAGTAACTCGTAGTTTTAATTGTTCTAATAATAAATTAACTACATTAGAAGGTTGTCCAGAAAAAGTTGGAGTTGGTTTTAAATGTAGTGCTAATAAATTAACTGATTTAAAATTTTCACCTAAATATGTTGGTGGTAATTTTACTTGTAATTGGAATGACATAACAACATTAGATGGATTTGAATCTGAAATAAAAGGAATTGCGTCTTACACTATTAGTGGATTTGAATATACTAAAAAACTTGTTACAACTTTTCATTGTGCTGGTAATCCAATAGCAAGTATATTCAATGATGTAGATATGGATTTTTTAAGAACTTTTAAATCGTTTAAAGTTTTGAATAATGGAGTTATTAATTTGAAAAGGTTAAAGTATGTAATGGAAATGTTTGATAAACCTATTTATTTAGAATCTATTAAAAAACATTATCAATTGGTTTAATTAATATATAAACCATGTCTATAGAAGAAATTTGCAATAAATACGGTATATCCAATTATACTATTAATGATGATGGTTCAATTGATGTTGATGGTAATGTTTTTATTAATAGTTTTGATATATATGAACTTCCATTAAAATTTAATAATATTACTGGTGGTTTTAATTGTAATGATAATAACTTAACTACGTTAAAAGGAGGTCCTAAATCGGTTGGTGATTTCTTTTATTGTTCAGAAAACAATTTAACTAATTTAAAATATAGTCCTAAATCAGTAGGTGTATTTCAATGTGATAATAATAAATTAACTTCATTAAAAGAAGGTCCTAAATTGGTTCAAGGTTCATATCATTGTGATGAAAACAATTTAACTGATTTAAAAGGATGTCCAGAGTATATAAGTAGACATTTTAAATGTTCAGAAAACAATTTAACAACATTGGAAGGAGGTCCTAAATCAGTAGGTGAATCTTTTTTCTGTTCCGATAATTATTTAACTGATTTAAAATATAGTCCTAAATCAGTAGGTGGGATGCTTAGTTGTTATAATAATAAATTAACAACATTAGAAGGATGTCCTGAAATAATTAAAGGTAATTTAATAGCTACTGGTAATAAATTAGTGGATTTAGACTTTTTACCTAATTCAATAGAAGGTGATTTATTTGCTTTGAGTAATCCAATAGGAAGTATAATAGGAAATAAGGTAGATTTATATTTATTAAGAGCATTTAATTCTTATAAAGTTCTTCAAGATGGTGTTATTAATCTTAAACGTTTAAAATATTTAATGGAGCAATTTGATAGACCTATTAATATAGAAGATATTAAAAAACATTATACAATAAAATGAAGACAAAAGAGGAAATAAAAGAATGGTGTGAATTATTAGAAATAAAAGAATACACTATTAATGATGATATGTCAATTGATGTTGATACACATGTTGATTTAAGAGGAAGAAGCTTTGAAAAATTTCCAATAACTTTTAATAAAGTATGGGGTCATTTTTTATGTAACAATAGTAAATTAACTACATTAGAAGGAAGTCCAAAATTTGTTGGTGGTAATTTCAGATGTGAAAATAATAATTTAACATCATTAAAAGGTAGTTCAGAAAAAATAGAAGGTAATTTTAATTGCTCTGGTAATGATGAATTGATAAATTTAAATGGAAGTCCAAAATATGTTGGTGGTTTTTTCAGATGTGGTCCTAATGATAGTTTAACTTCACTTGATAGTGATACTGAATATGTTGGTGGTAATTTTATTTGTTCGGATACTAAAATAACTTCACTTACAGGAGCTCCTAAAAAAGTAGGTAAAAATATTAAATGTGATTGGACACATTTAATAGAGTTTGGTGGTTTTAACACAGAAGGTTTTAAACATGTTAATGTTTTTCAAACACCTTTATCTGCCTTATTTCCTGTTGATAGAGATATTGAAAAAGATATGGTAGAAACATTTATTAAGTTTAAAATAATAAAAGATGGTAAAGTAAATATTAAAAGATTAAAATATTTTCACTCATTATATGGTGTTAATATATTAGAATATGATATGAAAAGAATAAAAAATAACTTTGATTTAATTTAATATATAAACTATGTCTATTGAAGAAATTTGTAAAAAATATCAAATAACTAATTATACTATTAATGATGATGGATCAATTGATGTTAATAATAGTGTTTATTTAGCAGAAAATGAATTAACTGAACTTCCATTAAATTTTAATAAAGTATATGGGTCTTTTAATTGTTCAAGAAATAAATTAACTGACTTAAAAGGATGTCCGAAAGAAGTAAGTAATGGATTTTATTGTGCTCAGAATGAATTAACTTCATTAGAAGGTTGTCCAGAATATGTTGGTTTAAACTTTGATTGTAATAGTAACGAATTAACTTCATTAGAAGGATGTCCTGAAAATTTGATTGGTGATTTTGATTGTCAAGCTAATAGTTTAACTGATTTAAAAGGAGGTCCTAAATCGGTACAAGGTGGATATTTCTGTAGTACTAATCATTTAACTTCATTAGAAGGTTGTCCAGAAGAAATAAATTATGAATTTGATTGTTCTGTAAATTATTTAACTGATTTACAATATGCGCCAAAAAGAATTAATTCACATTTTAGTGCTGATAATAATAAATTAACATCATTGAAAGGATGTCCAGAATATGTAAAAGGTCATTTTGATTTATCAGATAATTATTTAAGAGAAATAGATTATTTACCAGATTTTGTTAAACTAAAATGTTTTACTACAAGAAATCCTATATCAGTTATATTTAATGCTGTAGATTTAGATTATTTAAAAGCATTTAACTCTTATAGAGTTTTAAAAGACAATGTTATTAATTTAAAAAGGTTGAGATATTACGCAGAAACATTTAATATTTATATAAGTTTAAATAAAATAAAAAACCATTATGAAGTAAAATGAGTATTGAAGAAATTTGTGAAAATCATAAAATAGAAAATTATATCATTAATGACGATGGATCAATTGATGTTAATGGTAATGTTGTTTTAGATGATTCTAAACTATACGAACTTCCATTAACTTTTAATAAGGTTAGTGGGTTTTTTACTTGTTCAAGAAATTATTTAACTACATTAAAAGGAGCACCAAAATATGTTGGTGGTGGTTTTTATTTAAATGATAATGCGTTAGGTAGTTTAGAATTTTGTCCAGAATATATTGGTGGTAAATTTTTGTGTAACGTTAATTTATTAACATCATTAAAAGGTTGTCCAAAAAAGATATTTAAAGATTTTGATTCTATGGATAATCTTTTAGTAAATTTAAAAGAAGGTCCTAATGAAGTTGGTGGTTCGTTTTTTTGTAGTAATAATAGATTAACTTCATTAGAAGGAAGTCCAGAAAATATTGATGGTGAATTTGATTGTTCTATAAATAGTTTAAATGATTTACAATATGGACCAAAAAGAATTAATTCACATTTTACTGCTTATGGTAATTATCTAACATCATTAAAAGGTTGTCCAGAATATATAGATGGTCATTTTGATTTATCGGATAATGATTTAAAAGAAATAGATTATCTACCAGATTTTGTTAAAGGCACATGTTTTGTAGGTGGTCGTAATCCAATATCATCTATATTAAAAGGTAGGCCAAATTTAGAGGATTTAAGAGGACTTAAATCATTCAGAGTTATTAAAGATGGTGTTATTAATTTAAAAAGGTTAAGATATTTTCAAGAAACATTTGATAATCCTATTAGTTTTGATGAGGTTAAAAACCTTTACAAGATGAAATCTGGTTATTAATTATCATTAGAAATAGCGGATTTTAAAAAGTCTCTGTTCATTCTAGCTATATTATCTAAAGATATGCCTTTAGGACATTCTACTTCACAAGCTCCTGTGTTTGTACAATTACCAAATCCTTCTTCATCCATTTGTTTAACCATATTAGCAACTCTTCTATTAGCTTCTACCTTACCTTGTGGTAGTAAAGAAAACTGAGAAACCTTAGCCGAAACAAATAACATAGCTGAGGCGTTCTTACAAGTAGCCACACAAGCTCCACAACCTATACAAGTAGCTGCGTCAAACGCTTTATCAGCATCAGATTTTGGTATAGGTAAAGCATTAGCGTCTTGTGTATTACCTGATGTGTTAACAGATATATAACCACCAGCTTGTTGAATTCTATCAAACGCACTTCTATCAACAACCAAATCTTTAACTATTGGAAAACCAGCCGATCTAAAAGGTTCTATTGTTATTGTATCACCATCATTAAACATTCTCATGTGTAACTGACAAGTAGTTACTTTTCTGTCTGGTCCATGTGCTTCACCATTTATATACAATGAACACATTCCACAAATACCTTCTCTACAATCATGATCAAATGAAACAGGCTCATCATTAATTTCTATAAGATTTTCATTTAAAACATCAAGCATTTCAAGAAAAGAAGAATCTGGACTAACATTATCAACCTTATAGGTTTTAACTTCACCTTTGGATTTGAAGTTTTTTTGTCTCCATATTTTGAGCGTTAGATTCATAACTATTATAATTTATATATTTGTTTAAGCAATATTTGTTATAACATTTATACTAATTATATATTTATTATCTAAATTGTTTGTTAAATTTGATTAAAACTTTAATGAATAACTCATTTTAACTGCCATACCTGGTGATAATTTAGAGAATAAATACTCATTATCAACACCATAAGCATCAAATATTGATTCACGACTATCGTTTAATATGTTAGATATTTTAAACCCAATAGAATGTTTATGTGTTATATCACCATCATTATTTCTTTTGTTAAATTTCTTAGAAGCGGTTAAATTTAAACTATGAAATGGTTTAGTATAGATATCTGGTTTATCAGCTATTCCAACTATTTGTAATGTTTTTCCTTGTACATTATAAAATAATCCTATTTGAAGACCTGTCCAAATTGTACTATCTTTAAGACCACCTAAATAAGACAAACCAGCATTTATCAAATAAGGAGCTTGCCCAGCCATTGATCTAAATTCTTTTATTTCTTGTCCAGTTCTAGCATTTAATAATTTACTTTTATATTCATTTTCAGACATTTTTATCTGAGAATAAGTGTAAGTAAAATTAGTATTAAAAGACCAATTAACTAAATTAGAATCTAAAAATGTTAATCTTTTTACTAAATCAAATTCACCACCTATTAAATTACCTGTACCAACATTTTGTGGTTGTATATTGTTATTAGCTGTTGCGAATTGAACTATTTCAATAGGATTTTTAAAGTTTTTATAAAAAGTGCTTAAAGAAACGGTTTGTGATATTTTCTGAAAAGATTCCCATCTTAAATCAAGATTAATAATATCAGTACTTACTAAATCACCATTCCATATTAAATCACCATTATCATTTGATAAAGCCCAAGACCCACCATTGAACGTTCTGCCAGTAAATGGGTCAATTATTATAGCATAAGACTTTTCTTTCATAGAGGGTCTTGCTATTGTCTTAGAAGCTGATAATCTAAGGTTTTGTCTATTGTTTTTATTATCACTTAATGAATAAATCATATTAATGGTTGGAAATAAATCAAAATCACTTAAAACAAGAGAATCGTTTATCTGATCTAACCCACCACCATTCGTAGAATTTATAAATTCACCAGAATACCATTGATCGAATTTTTCAACTCTAAGACCAATTATTGATTTTAATTTTTTACCAGTAGATATTTCAGTAGAAACATACCCAGCATTATATAAAGATCTGGATTGATAAGCATTGGTTGAATTTGGTATAAAATCAGGTTTTACTCTATATACAGAACCACCTATTGTAGAAATATCACCATCCCAGACATTATCCCAAATTTCATTACCACTACCTATTAAACCATCAACGGAACCTTCAATATTAAAACTTCTAATATCAAAATCTCTTAATTTATATGTAGAGGCTGCTCCGAATTTTAAATTATTTTTTTCTTTTATTCTTCTAGTAAAATCTATTCTACTTGAAAGTGTTGTTTCTGACATAGACCTCCAAAGTCTTGATGGGAAACCAACATTTGAGTTTGTTATGAAATTACCATCTTCTACTTCATAACTTACACTACGTATATCTGGGTCATTTATAGATGATATTGTTGGTGAAAGTTTAAATGATAATTCCCATTTAGGTTTTTTAGTTTTTTTATTTAAAGAATCTCTTAAAAATCCGAATTTATGTTTAACTTCAAATAAAACATTATTTAATATTCTTTCATTAAAACCTAATGTATTTTTTCTACCAAAGAAATCATTTCCTTGATCATCTTTATTGAAATCAAATTGTCCAGCTCTTTTAACACCATTTTGAATTCTTAATACATTAAGTTTTATTTTTGATAAGTCTTTTTTATAACAAACACCACCCATTAAACTCAATAAAACACTATTGTTTGCTATTCTACCTTTTTGATTATTACGTAAATTTAAACCAATTGAATCAACATTTTCTTTCATACCATAATCACCAAACTCAGCATCACCATAATACTTCGTAGTGTTTGAATAAGATGTACTAAAGTTATATCCGATAGAACCGTTGTTTTTTAATTGTAATTGATTACCATGTCCTCCTGATATAGAGAAATCCATAAGACTTGATGATTCATATGCGTCCATTTGTTTATCAAACTGATTAATATATGAATTCCAATCATTAGATGTTTTTAATCCAAATAATATATCTTCCTCAACTACTATATTAGATGGTATATCTCTTTCTTTACCAGATAACCCTAAAAAGTCTAATGAACCACCATCGTATGTTAAATAATCATTATTAAAATGCATTGATGGGTTATATCCAGCACTTATACCTAAACTACTTTCCTTTTTATCAGGAAAATCTTTAAGACCTAAATCAATAACACCACCAGCAAAATTAGCTGGTATATCAGCAGATAATGATTTACTTATCATTATATTATCAATAATATTAGATGGAAACAAATCCATTTGAATAGAATTTCTATCTGGATCTAAACCTGGAATATCAACACCATTTATTGTTGTTTTATTATATCTATCTCCAATACCTCTAATGAAAACATATTTACCACCTACAATAGATATACCTGGTATTCTTTTAGCTGCTTGTCCAGCATTACCATCACCAGATCTTTTCATATCTTCTTTTGAAGTTCCACTTTTAACAACTACAGATTTTTCTATTTGTCTTTGTATAGCAACTGATGATTTAACTGAATTATTAACAGATATTACAACTTCTTCTATTTTTTCAGCGGTTGGTTTTAAAACAAGATTGCCTAAATCTTTTGTTTCACCTGATAAAACAACTATATTTATTTCAATTTTTAAACCACCTTGCATACCACTTAATTTATACCTTCCCGCTGGAAGTTCTAAAGTAAAAACACCTTCTAAATTTGTCATTGTTGTATATTCACCCTCACCAATTATAACAAGTGCGAATAAAGATGGTTCTCCTAATTCATCTATTAATTTTCCTGTTACAATAGAATTCTGAGAAACTAAAAAACTACTGAAAAATAAAAAAGATAAAAATAAAAAACTATTTAATTTAAACTTTATTTCTTTGTACCACATAATAAAATATTATTTTAATAAATTTAATTTGGTTATATATTAGACATTAATATAATATTTTTATGTAAAATTTACATAAATTTAACATTGGGGAAAATTAAACGGAGTAATTAATATTATTTGTTAATAATATTAATATATACCTTATATTTAAAATACCAATTAATAAAAAAGTATTGAAAATTTAACATTAAGATAAACTATAAATACATATAACTACATGGATAATAAAAATATAAATGAAATTTGTGAAAAATATGGTATACAAAATTATACCATTAATTCAGATGGTTCAATTGATGTTGATGATCATGTTTCCTTTCCAAGTAAATCAGGATTATCTAAAATTCCTTTAAAATTTAATAAAGTGCTTGGTAAATTTCTTTCACCATCCAATGGATTAACATCTTTAGAAGGAAGTCCTAAATGGGTAGGTCAAGATTTTCTTTGTTTTAATAATTATATAACTGATTTAAAAGGAGGTCCTGAATATGTAGGTAGAGATTTTTTCTGTCATAGAAATTTATTAACATCATTAGAAGGTTGTCCTAAAAACGTACAAGGTTCATTTTATTGTGATAATAACAATTTAACTTCATTGGAACATATACCAGAATATTTAGGTGGTATTTTTTATATACCTGGTAATCCAATAAATTGTTTATTGGGATATGACAATAACATGGGTGTAGAAATGGATTTATTGAGAGCTTTTAAATCATATAAAATTATTAAAGATGGTGTTATAAATCTTAAAAGGTTGAGATATATGATGCAATTTTTTGATTTTGATATAGATGAAGAAGGAATTAAAAATAATTATATAGTAAGATGAGTATAGAAGAAATTTGTAGAAAATATAGCATAACTGACTATACCATTAATTCAGATGGTTCAATAGATGTTAATGATCATGGTGTTTTTTTCAATGGTTATGGTCTTAGTGAACTACCATTAAAGTTTAATCGCGTATCTGGTAAATTTGATTGCTCACATAATAACTTAACTTCATTAGAAGGTTGTCCTAAATATGTAGGTGGAAGTTTTTTCTGTAATAATAACAATATAACTTCATTAGAACATGCTCCAGAAAAGGTAGATGTTCATTATGTTTGTAATAAAAATAAATTAACTTCATTGAAAGGATCTCCAAAATTAATATATGGGTTCTTTGATTGTTCTCAGAACATGTTAGTTGATTTAAAAGAAGGTCCAGAAAAAGTAAATTATGCTTTTTATTGCCAATATAATAAATTAACTTCGTTAGAAGGATGTCCTAAAAAGATAACTAGGGAATTTAGGTGTTATAATAATGAATTAACTTCATTAGAAGGAGGTCCTGAATATGTTGGTTCTGATTATAATTGTTCAGTGAATAAAATAATTAATTTCAAAGGATGTCCAGATTATATAGGTGCTAAATTTCATTATTTTCAAAATCCAATTGGATTTATATCCGATGAAATAGATGTAGATTTTATGAGATATTTCAACACATTTAAGGTTCTTAAAGGTAATACAATAAATCTTAAAAGATTAAGATATTTAATGGAATTATTTGATAAGCGTATTTGGTTGGAAAATATCAAAAAAAACTATGAAGTACAATGAGTATAGATGAAATTTGTTATAAATATGATATAAGAGATTATACAATAAATAATGATGGTTCAATAGATGTTGAAAACGATGAGGTTGATTTAAGTCATATGGGACATAAAGAACTTCCATTAAAGTTTAATAAGGTTTATGGGGATTTTCATTGTGGATACAATGATTTAACTTCATTAAAAGGAAGTCCTAAATGGGTAGGTGGTGATTTCAATTGTATTCAGAATAATTTAACCGATTTAAAAGGAGGTCCTGAATATGTTGGTGAAGATCTTTATGTTGCTAGAAACTCATTAACATCATTAGAAGGAAGTCCAGAAAAGGTAGGTGGTCATTTTAGTTGTCAATATAATGATAAGTTATTATCATTAAAGGGTGGTCCTAAAGAAGTAATTGGTAATTATCAATGTCAGGAAATTGGTCTTACATCATTAGAAGGAAGTCCAGAAAAGGTAGGTGGAACTTTTAATTGTTATAAAAACAAATTAACTTCATTAAAAGGAAGTCCTGAATACATAGGCATTGATTTTAATTGTAGTATGAATAAATTAACTTCATTAGAAGGTTGTCCAAAATTTGTTGGTGGAAATATTTATTGTTGTAATGATAATTTTTTAATGTATTTAAAGGAATTTCCAGAATCATTTAATGGATTTATATCATGTAAAGGTTCACCATTAGGTTCTTTGTTTGATGAAGTTGATATAGAATTTTTAAGAGCGTTTAAATCATTTAGAGTTCTTCAAGATGATGTAGTTAATTTAAAAAGGCTAAAATATCTAAATGGAATGTTTAATGAACCTATTAATATAAATAAAATAAAAATATATTATAAGATAAAATAATTTTTATTTAAAGTTCATTAAAGAATACAACATATCATTATTTATTATAACATCACCCGCCATATACTCAATATCATCAGATAATAATATTTTTTTATGTAAAGGAGATTGATCCCATTGTTGTAGTAAACCTATTATAAATAATTCATTTTTCACTGACGAGGTATTATAAGGACTTACTTTTATTTTTTTATTTTGTTCTAAATAAACACCTCTGGTTCTAATGTATGTTAAATCATCTATAGTAGAATCAACCAATATTATACCTCTTCTTAATTTATGATTATATACATAAATGTCATTTTTTATTTTTTTAACTATGTATCTATTTTCTGATAATTTTTTGATAATTTTAATTTTTACTAAATTTTCTTTATATATTGATGTGAAATGAGTTTTACAAAAATTATAAAACCCCATATCAACAAATGGATTTATTGTTCCTTTATTATGTCTTTTTTTATTAAAATATTTACTTAATATAATTTCATCCAAATCATATTTATCTAAAGTGTCGTTAATATGATAAAGAGAATCATACTTAATATCATTTTCTATAGTATTGACCAATTGAGATTTACTGACTTTGTATATATCATCACTCCAATCTAATGCTTTTTTACCATAATGTTCTCTATAGATATTTGTCATATTTAACATAATATCATTATTGTTTTCTTGTATTAATGTTACGCTTAATACTAAAATTATTAAATATTTCATAGGCTTATCTGTTAAAATATATTGTTAAAATTGATAGTACGATTACTGAGATTCCTAAGATTAAACAAGATGTTCTTAATATTTTCATTTTTAAAAATTTATAGATTAGTAATTATAACAAATATATAAATAAAGTTTGATATTTAATATATAAATTTATGTTATTATCTAAAGATGAAATAGTATCTTTTTGTGAAATACACGGTATATCTAATTATACTATTAAAGACGATGGAACGGTTGATGTTGATGGGTCTGTTTATTTAGATTATTGTAAATTAACTGAACTTCCATTAAAATTTGGTACAGTAACTGGGTGGTTTAATTGTTCTAGAAATTTATTAACTTCACTTGAGGGAAGTCCTAAAGTAGTTTTTGGTACCTTTACATGTAATAACAATCAATTAACTTCATTAGAAGGTGGTCCTGAAAACGTTGGATTTAAATTTATTTGTTCTAATAATCAATTAACCACATTAAAAGGATGTCCTAAAAGTATAGGTAGAGATTTTATTTGTCATGAAAATAGATTAGTAGATATTGATTTTATACCAGATTCAATTAAACGTAAATTTCAAATACATGGTAATCCTATATCGTCTATATTTAATGAAGCTAATATGGATTTCTTAAAAGCTTTTAAAACATATAAAATTATTAAAGACGGTGTTTTAAATTTAAAAAGACTTAAATATTTAAGTGAAAGTTTTGATTTAGATATAAATTTAAATGAAATTGAAAAATATTACCTAATAAAAGTAAAATAATAATGGATAAGCAAAGTATAATACAATTATGTGAAGGTTATAATATAAGTTATTATACTATCAATGATGATGGTTCAATTGATGTTGATGATCATGTTAATTTATTTAATTTAGTTTTAACTGAATTGCCTTTAAAATTCAATAAGGTTTCTGGGAATTTTTATTGTAAGGGAAATAAACTAACTACATTAAAAGGAAGTCCTATAGAAGTTGGTGAAACATTTAATTGTAGTTATAATGAATTAACTTCATTAGAACATTCACCGATTAAAGTAGGTGGTGACTTTCGTTGTACAGATAATAATTTAACTGATTTAAAAGGATGTCCTAAGTTTGTAAGAGATGATTTTTTCTGCAGTAATAATAACATAATTGAGTTGAGTGAAATTCCAGATAATATGGAAGGTGATATTTATTTACTTTCTAATCCAATCGGTTCTATATCAACATCAATGGGAATTGACTTTGTTAGAGCATTTAATTCATATAAAGTTCTTAAAGATGGTGTAATTAATTTAAAAAGATTAAAATATTTAATGGAACAATTTGATAAATCTATTTATTTATATGGAATAGAAAAACATTACGAAGTAAGATGAGTATAGAAGAAATTTGCTTTAGGTACAACATAGATAATTATACTATTAATGATGATGGTTCAATTGATGTCAATGATCATGTTTTTTTAGATAATAAGAAAAATCCAGATGCTAGTCCAATAACAGAACTACCATTAAGATTCAATAAAGTAACAAAAAACTTTTATTGTCAAGAAAACGCATTAACTGATTTAAAAGGATGTCCTATAGAAGTTGGTGGTTCATTTTATTGTGATGATAATTCTTTAACAACATTAAAAGGTGGTCCTGAAAAGGTTGGTAAACACTTTTCTAGTAAACATAATTTACTAACTTCATTAGAATTTGCACCTAAAGAAGTTGGTGAGGATTTTATTTTTCAACGTAATTTATTAACCACATTAAAAGGATGTCCTAAAGAAATAGGTGGTGATATTAATTGTCAATATAATAGATTAACTTCATTTGAATTTGGACCTGAAAAGGTTGGTGGTAATTTTACATTTGATGGCAATCAAATAGAAAACTTTGATTTTACACCAAATTCAATAAAAGGAAATATGTATTTTAATGGTAACCCAATTGGATTTATATTCAGTAATGTAGGTATGGAGTTTTTAAGAGCATTTAAAGCTTATAGAATTTTGAAAGATGGTGTCATTAATTTAAAAAGATTAAAATATTTAAAGGATGAATATAATAGACCTATTAGATTAGACAAAATAAAAAAGTATTATACGATAAAATGAGTATTGAAGAACTTTGTGATAAATATAAAATAAGAAATTACACCATTAATGATGATGGTAGTATAGATGTTAATGAAAGTGTTTTTTTAAATGGTCAAGCAGATTCTGATAATCCTGATGGGTTAACACACATACCATTAAAATTCAATAAAGTTGATGGACATTTTGATTGTTCACATAATCTAATAAATACATTAGAAGGAGCACCAAAATATGTAACTGGTAACTTTTATTGTGAATCTAATTCTTTAATTTCATTAGAAGGGTGTCCAGAAAGAATTGGTGGAGCATTTGATTGTTCAAACAATGGATTAAAGTCATTAAAGGGAAGTCCTAAATATGTAACTGATAATTTCAGTTGTTCTAATAATGGATTGATAACTTTAGAAGAAAGTAATTTAATAGAAACTAAATCATTTGATTGTTCTTATAATATATTAACTGATTTAAAAGGAAGTCCTAAAAAGGTTGGTGGTTATTTTAGTTGTGGTTATAATAATTTAACTACATTAGAAGGATGTCCTAAAATAATAAAAGGACACTTTGATGCTTCTGGTAATGAATTAACTTCATTAAAGTTTGGTCCCGAATCGGTTAATGGTTATTTCTCATGTAATAATAATTACATGAAGAACTTTGAATATATTCCAAAATATATTAAAAATACTTTAAGTTTAAAACATAACCAAATTGATGATTTGAAAGGATTAGAAGAAGTAGATAAAAACCAAATGATTTATATGACTGGTAATCCTATTTCACTTATTTTTAATGATAGTGAAAAATATTCAAATATGGAACCTTTTAAAATATTTAAAGTAATTAAAGGTAATAAAATTAATATTAAAAGATTCAAATACGTTTTAACAAAAATATTTAACTATGATTTACAAAAAGCTAGTAATTATATAGATCAAGTGGAAAATTATTACGAATTTATTTGAAAAATAACAATTAATTTAGTATCTTAGATATATCAAAAACAAATAGATATGTCATTAGCAATCGGATTTACAGAAAAATATTACACACTTTGGTCGGTTAGAACAGATCCTGTTTATATAGGAGATAGATTAATTGGTCATGATTTTCAAAAATCGTATATAAAAAACTTATCAATGGATAAGGAAAAGGCTATAGAGAAAGCTAAAAAATTAGGTTGTGTAGATTTAGTTCCTGATCCAACTTTAAGGGGATCACGTTTAATTACATATTTCCAAGAAACAAAATCTGAGAAAGAAAGAAGGCTTAAAGAACAAGCTAGAAAAGATGAATTAAGTAGAACCACTTTTACTTTCGGTAAATATGAAAATAAAACATATCAAGAAGTTTCTGAAATAGATTCCGAATACTTACATTGGGCTTATAATAATTCTGAAGCCAATAAAGTTGGTATTGAGAATACAACTTATTGGAAAAATAAATTAGCCGAAGAAGAAAAAGAAAAAAATGCCTTGTTAGATACCATTGAAGAAGCAAGAAAATCGGGAGAAATAGTACTTACTATTTTAGATAATCCTGATGTATATGGTATTTGTAAGACCGATAAAAACATTGATATTTATTTTCCAGAAGTTAAACAAAACTATTATAACGGATGGGAATATTTCACACCAGTAATTAAAGGAAAAGGAAAAAGAGTTAAAAATAAAACCTTTAAAGTTAAAATAGACAAAGATTGGATTTGTGATTTATTTGAATTTAATGATAATAGTAAAATTCTTAAAGTAATTAATATTAAAAAATCTTAATATTTAATTTTCCATTTATAACATAAATAATATACATTAAAGTGATTTGACTAAATCATTTTAATATATATGATATGTCAAGAGTTGTATTTATTGAGGACGATATGTCCGTTTTCCCAATACCAGATCCAGGATTCAAAACATTAGGTATGAATGGTCCAGTTTTATCTACATTAGATAGTGCTGGTAACATAGTTCCTGTTGGTGGTGGTAGTATTGATTATTCTATTTATGAGAATAATGGACAATTATTAGGAAATAGAGTTGTCGATCTAAATGGTAAAACATTAAATTTTAATGCAAGTGGTGAATATGTAGCGGAACCTTTTAAAGTAGAAGGATTTCCATTCGGTGGTGGTGCAACAAATCCATATTTTAAAATAAAAGGATATGGTGAAGTAGAAATATTAGGAACTTTAACTGATTTATTAACAATTAAAAATGGTTCTGATAATATTATATTTGATGTTAATGACGGTTCAGCACAAGTAAATGGGACTTTTACTGTTGGTTCGAGTTTCTTTAAAGTTCAAACAACATCACAAGCGATGAATTTTTACCACAACGGTGGTAGTTCATTAGTACATGATATACAAACAGGAACTGGATTTCCTGATAAAGTTAGATTTAATATATTAGGAGGTGATAGACAATTTATAGTAGGTGGTAATGCTCTTATAGGAACAGAAGATATATCGTTACAAGGAAATACTTTAATAAGTAAAAAGTTAGAATTATCTTCTAAAGAACATGGTATTCTTTTAAATAGAGTAGATGATGCTGAAATGGCTTTAATATTAAGTCCTGATATAAATGAAATAGTTTATAACACTGATAGCGATACTTTATATCGTTGGGATGGAGCTAACTGGGTTCTTTTATTTGATGATTCAAATGACATTGATGTAGATTATGGAAATACTATTTTTGTTTCAGAAGTTGGTGATTCAGGTGATTTGAGAGCTGATATAATTGGTGATATTACTAAACCAGTAAGTCTTGAATGGGCTAGTTCAATCGCTCAATCAGGTGATACCATACACGTTAAATCTGGTGTTTATAATATAACTACAACTAATGTTAATGGACTTTGTGTTGATGGCGCTAATCATTTTTTTGAATCAAATAGTAAAGTATATAAAAACACTTCAGGTCCAATATTTAACAAATCATCTTTATTTACAGAATGTAATGTATATGGTTCTGGTTCATTTTATGGTTCTGGTTCATGTGGTAATATATTTGAAAATAATGGTTCTGAAGGTAGTGGATATACACAAATATATGAATATGATATATGTGAAAATAGCTCTACAGGATGTTTAGTTTCAGTGTCTAATGAAAATATTAATATTAAAGGAAAAAGAAGTATAGTAAGTAGTGGTGGTGTTACAATAACTGTTACTGATAATAGTGCTACTGATAAAACAAAAATATTAATAGAATGTCCTTTAATTGAATCAACAGTTGCTCAAGGAATATTACATTCATCAGTTAGTGGAACTTCTGGCATTCCTAAATTAACAATTAACGCAGATGATATTATAGGAGCTAGTGAAACTTTATGTGGATTAGATTTAAATAATAATCCTGATGGGTTGTTATGTACAGTAAGAGCTAATTATATAAATTATGTTTTAAACTCTACTGATACTAATTCACTTAATAAGAATATAACATTTGATGTTACTAGAATTGATATAATAACAAATTTTAATGGAATTAATTTAAAAGTAAATGGACATTTAGGTTACTTATCTGGATCATATAAAGGTATTATTGATATATCTTTAGTTGATAGATGTCGGATATTTGGTACATCAATAGTAAACGCAACAATTAACGGTGATTTTGATTATACTAGTGATTTAGTAAATGACAACTTAGTTATTGCATTTACAGGTAATAATATATTAAATCTTAGATTACAAAAAGGTAATAGAACAGGAGGTCCATTCCAATATGAATTTGTTGAAGGTTGGTTTATTAGCATTGGTTCTGGAACTTTGAATATTCTTGGTAATTGGGATATTCAAGATTTTTGGATCACATTCGCTGGTGGTAGATTAAATATACCTAGTGGAACCGTAATAAATATTGGACCTAAAAGAACATCTGTAACTAATAGTATTTATGGTGAAACTTTTAACCTTGCTGGTGTGGATGTTAATATAGGTGGTACTATAATTGAAAGATGTGATACGTCAGCTCCGTGTGATACTAGTCAGTCATCACAAATATACTCTAATACATTTATGTATGTTGATAATTGGACTTCTACCCCAGAAAGTAGCAATAGAATTATATACAACGGAGCTATAATAGTAGTTAGAGATCAAAATAGTCAGATATTAACAACCAGTGTTGCTGGTGGAACTATTGGAATATATAGTGGTGGATTAAATACTAATAAGATGAATTCATTTTCAGCTGAAAAACAAAAAATAAGAGTTATGATTGATGGAACTGGAGCTAGTTATACGATTGGTAGTGAAACTATTACAAGTACTGGTTTAACACCTGCTGATTGTGCTTTAGAATTAGTTACATTAACTAATAACAATACTAATATAGATATATTAGCGACACAAGATGATGATGGTGTTGATGAATATTTATATTTAGAATCAGAAGTAGCTGGAGAACCAATAACAATAACTTATGATAATAACACTAGTTTTGGTGTTACTATTAGACAAAATACAAAAGCTATATCAGATGTAGTAGGAGGTACTCTTATTGAAGATGCTAATATAATAAAAGATCAATTTAATTAATAACGATGGGTATATATAACAAAAATATAAGAAATAATAATGGTATAAGTTACTCAAAAGAAGTTGATGGACCATCAGATTGGATTAATATAGAATCAGAAACATATTTTAAAGATTTATCTGATTCATTGATATATTATAAAAATTCAAATGATATAGTTATATCTATTTTTGAAGAAGCTGGTATAACATCTGCTGATAATGGATTAAATATATCTACTGGTGATGATATTGAATTAGGTGGTACATTAAATAAAGATACTGATATTAATGGTAATAATAAAACATTAAATTTAGGTACTTTAACTGATGCTTTGAATGGTATTAATATTAATAGTATAACATCAACACGAACACATACATTTCCTGGGTTTGATAGTATAACATCAGAATATACACCTGGTAATTTAACAATTAACTCTGTTAGTTTAAGTGGTGACCAAACACATCAAAATATTACAACACCATCACAATATAGAAGAGAAATATCAGATATATCAACTAATGTAACTTCGTATATAAACTTACAAGACCAATTAACTTTTAATTCTGAAAATACTTCTACCTTACAAGGTAGTAATTTACTTTTTTCTACTAATCAAACTTCGTTATCACACTCAAGTGGTTCTGGAACATCTAATGTGTTTACACAAACAGATTTACAAACATCATTATATTATAGTGGTAATACACAAAATGGTATAATAATAACAGGAGATACAATAAATTTATATGGACCTGAAACTAATATTGATTTAAATATAAGTGGTTCAATATTTACTGATAATAGAATAAGTGGAAGTACAAAAGGACTTGAATATGCAGCAGATTATCATTTAGGATTTACTGATAGAACATTAGTAGATAAAGCTTATGT
>MDSV01200452.1_pt1 | contig 28000 bp, 25 predicted proteins | sample 810851 | NCBI WGS metagenome assembly MDSV01 (sample SAMN05326640, study PRJNA326480) | marine metagenome | isolation source: seawater | place: Atlantic Ocean: North East | collected 2012 | reverse complement strand
TAAGGGTTTAATTGTGGCTAGAATTGCAGGGGTTAATGTACCCAGTTCTAAAAGATTAGTAGTGGCTCTTACCTATATCCTCGGAATAGGTAAAAAGTTTTCAAAAGACATATGTTCTGCAGTGAGTATTGACGTTAGTAAAAGGGTTAATGATCTAACTGAAGATGAAGTTATTAAAATCCGAGAGTGTATCGACAAGAATTATGTTGTTGAGGGAGACCTGAGAAGATCTATATCATCAAATATAAAAAGATTGACTGATTTAGGTTGTTATAGAGGTCTGCGTCATAGAAATAAACTACCAGTAAGAGGACAGCGTACACATACAAACGCAAGAACTCGTAAAGGTAAAGCAATTCCAATTGCTGGTAAAAAGAAGGCTGTTTAATCAACTATGGTAGCTAACAAACCAAAATCAAAAAAAAAAGTTAAAAAAAACATCCCGTCTGGTGTTGCCCACATCAATTCTACATTTAATAACACCATTATAACGATAACTGATACAACTGGTAATACTATATCTTGGTCTTCTTCAGGTAATAAAGGATTTAAGGGTTCAAGAAAATCAACACCATTTGCTGCCCAATTAGCTGCTGAAGAAGCTGGAAAAAAAGCTATGGAACATGGTATGAAGCATATAGAGATTATTATTAAGGGTCCTGGTAACGGAAGGGAGTCAGCTATTAGGGCATTAGGTTCAACTGGTTTAAACATAACAGTAATTAAAGATATTACCCCAATACCACACAATGGATGTAGACCATCAAAAAGAAGAAGAGTATAAAATTAATTTTTAATGAATGAGGTATAGAAACTGTGATAAATAAAAATTGGAAAGAATTAATTAAGCCAAAAAAAATTGAATTTTTAAAAGATAAAGAAAATTTAACTAATGCTGAGTTAGTAGCAGAACCACTTGAAAGTGGATATGGGCAGACTTTAGGAAATATGTTAAGAAGAGTTTTGTTATCCTCAATAAGAGGAGCCGCAGTAACATCAATTAAAATAGAGGGGGTTACACATGAATTTTCATCAATCCCTGGAATTATCGAAGACGTAACAGAAATAATATTAAATATAAAACAACTTGCGCTAAAGCTTAGTGACATTGAATCTTCAAAGATTTATATCAAAGCAACTGGTTCAAAAGAAATCAAGGCTGGGGATATTGATTGTGGTGCCCATGTTGAAGTTTTAAATAAGGATCTACATATCTGCACATTAGATTCAAAGGCAAAAATTGACATGACCTTAAATGTTGAGCAAGGTAAAGGGTATGTCCCGGCAATAAAACATGAAAATGGAGAAGATGCACCTTTAGGAACAATATATATTGATTCATTTTTTTCTCCAGTTAGAAGAGTTTCATTTAGAGTTGAAAACTCAAGGGTTGGTCAAGTCACAGATTACGATAAGCTCATAATGAGTATTGAAACAAATGGCTCTGTAGTCCCAGAAGATTCTGTTGCTTTTGCTGCGCGAATAATTGACGAGCAACTTAAAATGTTTATAAACTTTGAAGAACCAGTTGAAGAAGTTGTAATGCAGAGTAAAGACGAACCACAATTAAACGTTAACTTGTTGAGAAAAGTAGAAGAATTAGAGTTATCTGTAAGGTCTGCTAATTGCCTAAAAAATGATGAAATAATTTACATTGGTGATTTAGTTCAAAAAACAGAATCTGAAATGTTAAGAACTCCAAATTTTGGGAGAAAATCTCTAAATGAAATTAAAGAAATTCTATCAACAATGAATTTAGAATTGGGTATGAAGATTGAGGGTTGGCCTCCTGAAAATATTGAAGATATAAGAAAAAAACTCGATGATCCCTACTAAGGAAAAAAAATGAGACATAAAATATCAGGTAGGAAGCTTAATAGAAAGACAAGTCATAGGATTGCTCTTTTGAAGAACCTTGCCAAGTCATTAATCATAAATGAACAAATTGAGACAACACTTCCAAAAGCAAAAGATTTAAGACCATTTGTTGAAAAAATTCTTCATAGTGGTAAGTCTAATAACCTTCATTCAAAAAGAAAAGTATTTAGTTATCTGCGAGATAAAACTTTGGTTGAGAAAGTTTTTGGTGTATTAGCAAAAAGATACACAAATAGAAATGGGGGTTATGTAAGAGTTCTAAAATCAGGCTTTAGGTACGGTGATGCTGCACCAAAAGCAATTATTGAGCTTGTTGATAGAGATGTAAATGCAAAAGGCCTAATTGACAAGAATAGAGAAAAAAACAAAAAAGATAAAAACGTACAAGCCCCTTCGCCAAATGAACCTTCATTAAAAAATGTTAGTGAAAAAAATATTAGTGAAAAAAAAGTAGAAAAAAAACCGACCTCTAGTGTTGAGTCCAAAAAAAAATAGCTCAAAAGATCAAGTTTATTATCAATGAATAATAAACACAATAATGAATTAATAGTTGATGAAACCTTTGAAGGAAAAAGAATTGACTATTTTTTGAAAAAAAGATTTTCTAGTCTTAGCTATCCACTAATTTGTAAAATTATTAGAAAAGGACTAGTAAAAGTAGATAATAAAAGAATAAAAAACACTCACATTTTAAAAACAAAAAATATTATTAAGTTATTCATTAATATCAATGATAAACCAAAGCCATCTTTTAATGTTGATAATGAATTATCAAAAAAAGTGAAATCATGGGTGATTTTTAAAGATGAAAATTTTATTGCAATAAATAAACCTAGTGGAGTTGCTGTACAGGGAGGAACAAAAGTAAAAATTAGTTTAGATAATTTATTAGAAGCACTGAAATTTAGATACTCCACTAAACCAAAATTAGTTCATAGAATTGATAAGAAGACATCTGGTGTTTTGCTTGTAGCAAGGAATATTCAATACGCTCAGTATTTTACAAGTCTTTTCAAAGATAGACTTATAGAAAAAAAATATTTGTTATTAGTTAATGGAAACCCTGAAATTAGGAAAGGTTATATTGATAAACCAATTTTAACAACAAAAAAAGAGCTTGATTCAAGAACTTATTTTTCCGTTTTAAAAACTTATAAAAATCAATCCTTGATTTTAGCATTTCCAATAACTGGGAGAAAGCACCAAATAAGAAAACATTTCAGTATTATTGGAAATTCAATAGTAGGTGACGATAAGTTTAAAAATAAATTTGATAAAGTTGATACTAATTCAAATTTTTACCTACATTCTTTATCTATAAACTTTATTGACAAAAATAAAAAAATAAAAATTACTGCTCCACTCCCTGTATATTTTGAAAATAAGTTAGAAAAAATGAATTTTTCTCTAAAGAGATTACAGAATAATAATGATTTTAATAATTTAGAAGATTTTAAGAGAACATTATAAATGGAATTTCGATATAAAAAAATTAATACACATTTTACTATTTTTAAAAATAAAAATGTTTTTAAAACTCCAAATATGTTTCCATTAATTGCTGTAAATCAAAAACATGCAGAGATTATAATCAATCAGTTAAATGCAAAATTAATTAAAAAGAATCCAAATTCAGTTTTATCATTAACTTTATTTGCGTGTAATCTTGATGAAAATGATAGAAGTATGATGAAAAAAGATATAATTTTTAAATTAAAAAATGATTTAACACTTTTTAGAAATTTTGATGATGAAAAGTTATTGAATGAAATCATAAAAAAATATAATAATTATGTAGAAAGGTTTAGTAAAAAATTTGAAATGAAATTAAGTTTTATTGAAAGCTTTAATTTTAAAAATAAAAACTTTAATCAGAATTCTTTTTTTACTTATCTATCCAAATTGAATAATTTTTATCTTACTGTCTTTTATAAATTTGTTGGTATAACTAACTCAGCTATTTTAACTTATTTTTTTATTTTGAGAGAATTTGATTACAAAAAACTATTTGCACTTATGAACATTGAAAATAAAATACAACAAAGTCAGTGGGGGTATGTTGAAGAGCAAAAAGAAATCGATAAGGGTTATCTGAAAAATTTAAAAGATATATCTTTTTTTTTTGAAAATATAAATTAATTTATTTAAATTTAGGTATAATTATTAGTTATGAAAGAAATTTTAAAGAAACTTGACCAAAAAAGATCTTTAGCTGTAGCAGGTGGTGGTACAAAAAGACAAGACTCTCAACATAAAAAAGGCAAACTTACTTCAAGAGAAAGAATAGATGTTCTATTAGATGAAGGAACTTTTGAAGAATGGGATATGTTTGTTGAACATAGGTGCTCAGAGTTTGACATGGAGAGTCAAAAAGTTCCAGGAGATGGAGTTGTTACTGGATACGGAACGATAAATGGAAGATTAACATTTGTTTTTAGTCAAGACTTCACAGTTTTTGGTGGATCCTTATCAGAGTCACATGCAGAAAAAATTTGTAAAATTATGGATAAAGCATTACAGGTTGGTGCTCCCGTAATTGGTCTAAATGATTCTGGAGGAGCTAGAATTCAAGAAGGTGTAGCTTCATTGGCAGGTTACGCTGAAGTGTTTCAAAGAAATGTACTTTCTTCAGGAGTTATTCCCCAAATTTCAGTTATAATGGGTCCATGTGCAGGTGGGGCTGTTTATAGTCCGGCAATGACAGACTTTATTTTTATGGTTAAGGATACATCATATATGTTTGTAACTGGACCAGATGTTTTAAAAACAGTAACACATGAAGAGGTAAGTCATGAAGAGCTAGGTGGTGCTTCAACCCATACAAAAAAATCAGGTGTTGCTGATTTAGCATTTGAAAATGATGTTGAGGCATTGTTTCAACTTAGAAGATTTATGGGTTTTCTTCCATCATCAAACAAAGAGAATCCTCCAATTAGAAAGTCAGAAGATCCAGCAGATAGAATAGAATTTTCTCTTGATACTTTGATTCCTGATAACCCAAATAAACCATATGATATGAAAGAATTAATAACAAAAGTCGTAGATGATAGAGACTTTTTTGAAATTCAGCCAGATCACGCTTCTAATATTATAACTGGTTTTGCTAGAATGACAGGTTCACCAGTTGGCATTGTTGCAAACCAACCTATGGTTTTAGCTGGTTGTCTTGATAACAATTCATCCAGAAAAGCTGCAAGGTTTGTAAGGTTTTGTGATTGTTTTAACATACCAATAGTTACATTTGTAGATGTTCCTGGTTTTCTACCCGGAACCTCACAGGAATATAACGGTATAATAAAGCATGGGGCTAAATTACTTTTTGCTTTTGCAGAGGCTACAGTTCCAAAAATTACTGTAATAACAAGAAAGGCTTATGGTGGTGCTTATGATGTGATGAGCTCTAAACATCTGAGAGGCGATGTTAACTATGCATGGCCTCAAGCTGAAATAGCTGTAATGGGACCTAAAGGTGCGGTTGAAATAATTTTTAGAGGAGAACTTGGTAATAAAGAAAAAATTGAACAAAAAACAAATGAATATAGAGAAAGGCTTGCCAACCCATTTATTGCAGGAAGTAGGGGGTTTATTGATGATGTAATTATGCCAAATACAACAAGAAAAAGAATTTGTCGTTCTTTAGAGATGTTAAAAAATAAAAAATTAACCAATCCATGGAAGAAGCACGATAATATTCCTTTGTAAATAGTTTATGTTTAAGAAAATTTTAATAGCTAATAGAGGTGAGATTGCATGTAGAATAATTTCTACTGCAAAAAAAATGGGTATCAAAACCGTAGCCATATGCTCTGATCCAGATATTAATTCTCCTCATGTTAATCGTGCCGATGAATACATAAATATTGGCGGGCAGACATCAGCAGAAAGTTACTTGGTCATTGATAAAATAATTGATGCTATCAAAAAAAGTGGAGCTGATGCAATTCACCCTGGCTATGGGTTTTTATCAGAAAACGTTCATTTTAGGGATGAAGTTCATAAAATTGGTAAGATTTTTGTGGGTCCTCCCAGTCAAGCCATATCTCTAATGGGAGATAAAATAGAATCAAAAAAAATCGCAAAAAAAGCTGGGGTATCTGTTGTGCCTGGTGGCTTGAACGTAATAAAAAATATTGATAAGGCAATTTCCGAAGGAAAAAAAATTGGTTACCCATTAATGGTAAAAGCCTCTGCAGGTGGAGGTGGTAAAGGGATGAGAATTGCATTTAATGAAGAGGAGTTAAGGGAAAACTTTAATTCAGCTATTAATGAAGCCAAAGCAAGTTTTGGTGATGAAAGAGTTTTTATTGAAAAATTTATTGAATTTCCAAAGCATATTGAAATTCAAATACTGGGAGATCAATTCGGAAACTTTATTCATCTTGGTGAAAGAGAGTGCTCAATTCAAAGAAGGCATCAAAAAGTAATTGAAGAAGCTCCTAGTCCTTTTGTAGATGAAAAATTACGAGAAAAAATGGTTGACCAAGCTATAAAATTATCTTCTGCTGTTGGTTATTATTCTGCTGGAACAGTAGAATTTGTTGTTGATAAAGACAAGAATTTTTATTTTTTAGAAATGAATACTCGCCTTCAGGTTGAACACCCTATTACAGAACTGACAACTGGGATTGATTTGGTGGAACAAATGCTCAAAGTTGCATATGGAAATAAGTTAAATATAAAGCAAGATGACGTAAAATTTAAAGGTCATGCTATTGAATGCAGAATTTATGCAGAAGATTCCTCAAAAAAATTTTTACCTTCAATTGGAAGGCTCACAAGATATATAGAACCAAAGGGCAAGAGTATTAGAGTTGATTCTGGTGTTGTTGAAGGTTCTGAAATTAGTATGTTTTACGACCCAATGATTTCAAAGTTATGCACATATTCAGAAAGTAGAAATTCAGCAATTAATGAAATGGTAAATGTAATTGATCGTTATTACATAGAGGGTGTTCAGACTAATAAAGATTTCCTATCCAATATTCTTCAAAATGATAGTTTTAGGAGTGGTTTGTTTTCGACTGCTTTTATCGCCGAAAATTATCCAAGTGGTTATAATTCTTTTGAGTCTGAAAGTAACGATAAGGAAATTTTATACTGCGTGGTTGCATTTATTAATTTTAAATACTTAATGAGAGCTGCATCTATTTCAAATCAACTAAAAGGTTTTAGTAAAACAGTTGGCAATAATTGGTTTGTTATTGATAATGGAAAAAACATCAATGTAATCATTAATTATAATAACTTTAATGATAATTATGATGTCTATCTTTTAAATAAACATTTTAGTATTAAAAGTAATTGGAAGATTGGTTATCCATTATTTTCAGCAATAATTGATAATAAGCTACATTACTTTTCCATAAAAAGAAATGGACCAAAAATAATTATAAATCATAAAGGCAGTATTGCAGAGCTATTAGTGTTATCTCAAAGGCACTCTGAATTACATAAAATAATGAAGCCAAGAAAAAAAGAGGATAAATCTAAATTTCTGCTAGCACCAATGCCTGGATTACTTGTTTCATTAAAGGTAAAAGAAGGCGATACAATAGATGATAACCAACCTTTAGCAATAATAGAAGCAATGAAGATGGAAAATATAATAAAATCTGAAAAAAAGGTAAAAGTTAAAAAAGTTAATTGTACTGAAGGCGATAGTTTAGAGGTAGATCAGGTAATATTAGAATTTTTTTAAATTTCCACATATGCGGTCGTGGCGGAACTGGTAGACGCGCAACGTTGAGGTCGTTGTAGGGTAATACTCTGTGGAAGTTCGAGTCTTCTCGACCGCACCAAAAACCATTGTGAATTTGTGGTAATACTGTAGTATAAATTCTATGAAATATGTATATACTCATGGCAATAAGTTTTGGTATCAAAGAATAGTCCCTAAAAAACTTGTTAAAAGAATTGGTTTAAAAAGCATAAAAGTCTCTTTAAATACAAATAAGCTTCAATTAGCAGTACAAAGATCAAAAATTCAAGCATTAGAGCATACAAAAATGTTTCTTGAGTTAAAAAAAAGAAATAACTCATCAGTAATCAAATTTATTAAAAATAAAAAAATAAATATTAAAAATTATGAAATGAAATTTCTACATGATTATGAAGATTTTGTTTCAAACTATGTTTTTTCAAAAAAAAAAACTCATATTATTAAGAAAATTCAAAATAATAATAAAAAAATTACTGCTGAAAGTTTTTTTTTTAAGAATCAATACTACAAGCCTTTACTCTCAGAATATTATAAAAGTTTTTTTTTACATGAATATAATTTTAAACCCAATGAACTTTTTATTTTTAAAGAGTCTGTTGATTTGTTAATTTCATACTGTGGAGATAGACCTCTTGATGAATACAATGAAAATCATGTAAATTTTTTTTTAAACTCCCTTAATGATAGTCAAAAACAAAAGAAAATAGTTTTTAATTTGTCTAAAATCTTTGGTTTTGCAATTAAAAATAAAAATATTAGAAACTCAAATATTTTTAAAATAAGATTTAATAATTTTAAGATTAAATCAAATACTAATGTAATTTTATCATCTAGTGAATTAACTAAATTAAATCAATACTGTTATAACAATGATATGCCAGAAACCAGTATTCTAGGTATAATGCTAAATACAGGATGTTCATTTGAAGAAATATTTGGTTTAAATAATAATGACATTTATATAGATAGTTTTCAGTCTTTTGTATCTATAAGATCAAATTCTAACAGAAAGATATCTAATATATATAAAATAAGAACTATCCCACTTATAGGTATTTCGCATCATGCATCAAAGATGATGTTAAAATATTTTGTATCAAACACAATGGTTAATGTAAAAAATTCTCACAGATTTAAGTACAAGATTAATAAAATATTCAAGGATATCACAAACAATAAACCTTTAGCATCAGTAAAGAATACATTAATATCTAGATTGATTAATATTCGTTGTCCTGAAGAGGTAATTCTTGAACTTATTGGCAAATCAAAAAGACATAGTCTTTATAACAATGACGTAAGTTTAGATATAAAAAAAATTTGGTTAGAACAACTTGAATCGGGTTAATACCGATAAGTTAAGGAAAGAAAATAATTTTGATTTTTATGTGACAAATCTTATATTCTCTAATTTTCCTTTTCAGTAACAGTAATTGTCACATTTGTGCCATAGAATAAGTTTTCTTTTATTTGTATAAGAGCTAGTCTATTTTTATTTTCATAATTTAGAATACTAGTTTCTGAGGAAATTTCAGATAATTTTTTCCAACCAAATTTTGGCAGTTCATTTCTAAAAAAATCATAAACTGTTATTTGCCTTTGAGAGGTGTTAAACTCAAGTTTACCTAACCATCCGTCTCTTTTTGAAAATATTATAGACTCTTCCTTGTCAAGTTTTGAACTAAGTGGGATTGGCATATCATCAAACTCAGCAAGATTCAGTTCTGTTGAAGGGTCTCCTTCTGGCCCTTTGACCGGAAGCAAACTATCTCCAACGCATGCTGATAAGAAAATTATTAATATTAATGATATGAAAGACTTGAAAAAAAACATTTTATAATTTAATTAAACACTTTAATTTTTAAATGTAAAACATTAAATTACTATTAATGATTAAATTTTTTTTACCAATATTAATAATGTTTTTTTCATATAACTCACAAAGTCAGGTTGGAAATTTTCACGATTTTACTATTGAGTCAATCTCAGGCGACAAAATTGTACTATCTGAGTACAAAAATAAAGTAGTTCTTCTTGTAAATACAGCATCACAATGTGGGTTTACTCCTCAGTATGCTGGATTGCAGAAGGTCTTTGATAGATATAAAAATGATGGTTTTGTTGTCTTAGGAGTACCCTCCGATGATTTTAACCAAGAATTGAAAAATAATGCTGACGTCAAAAAGTTTTGTGAAATTAGATATGGAGTCAACTTTCCAATGACATCAATACAAAAAATTAAAGGTAATACTGCGCATCCAATTTATAAATGGATATCAGATAATGTATCAGTTATAGGTCAGCCTCGTTGGAATTTTCATAAATATTTAATTGGTAAAGACGGTAAAATTATAAATTGGTTTTCTTCAATGACAAGCCCAACTTCTAGTAGTCTTGTCAAACAAATAGAAGATGCATTATATGATTAATGAAACTTTTTAGTGAAAAGGCATTACTATTAATAATTGATCTTCAAAAAAAACTTGTTCCTTCAATTTTTAACAAAGAAGAAATTATAAATTCTACTAAAATTCTTGTTGAAACATTTCATTTACTGGGACTACCTATTTTTTTATCAGAACAATATCCAAAAGGTTTGGGTGAAACTGTTGATGAATTACAAAGAGAAATTAATAAAACAAAGAATTTAAAAAAATTTATTAAAACCTCTTTCTCTTGCTATGATTTAGATAGTTTTAAGAAAGAGTTAGAATTATCAGAAAAAAAACAAATAGTTGTTGCTGGTATTGAATCTCATATATGTGTGCTCCAAACCTCTTTCGATTTAATTGCCGAAGGTTTTGAAGTATTTCTGGTGAATGAGGCAATAGGTTCTAGAAAACTAAGCCACAAAAATATTTCTGTTCAAAGAATGGTATCGCAAGGAATAATTTTAACGAATATTGAGATGATTATTTATGAACTTCTTAGGAGCTCAAATAATGACAAATTTAAAGAGCTCACTAAAAAATTCATAATATAATTAAACAGAATAGTACATTTTAAATTCAACGGGATGTGGAGTATGTTCAAATTGAAGTACCTCATCCATTTTCAATGATATATAGGAATCAATCAAGTTATCTGTAAAAACATTTCCTGCTTTAAGAAAATCTCTGTCATTATCAAGTGCATCAAGAGCCTCTCTTAATGTTGAAGCAACTGTTGGAATTCCTTTAAGTTCACTTTCAGGCAGTTCATAAAGGTCTTTATCCATGGCATCGCCAGGATTAATTTTATTTTTAATTCCGTCAATTCCAGCCATTAGCATTGCAGCAAAAGTAAAATAAGGGTTTCCTGCAGAGTCACCAAATCTAACTTCTACTCTTTTCCCATTAGGTGAGGGTGCATAAGGTATTCTGCATGATGCCGATCTATTTCTTGCAGAATATGCTAGGAGAACTGGGGCTTCAAATCCAGGAACTAATCTTTTGTAGCTATTAGTTGTAGCATTTGAAAACGCGTTTATAGCTTTTGCATGTTTAATAATACCCCCAATATAATGCAGACATGTATCTGATAAACCAGCGTAACCTTTACCTGCAAACAAAGAGCTAGTTTTAGACCAAATTGATTGATGTACATGCATCCCAGATCCATTATCATTGTATACAGGCTTGGGCATAAATGTTGCTGTTTTACCATAAGCTTGTGCAACCATGTGAACACAATATTTATATTTTTGAAGATTATCAGCACTTGTAATTAGAGAGTCATATTTAAAACCTAATTCATGTTGCGATGGAGCTACTTCATGATGGTGTTTTTCCATTTCAATTCCCATTTCAGTCATTGTTGAAACCATTTCAGCTCTAATGTCTGTTGCTGAGTCAACTGGTGGTACTGGAAAGTAACCTCCTTTATCTTTGGGTCTGTGACCCATATTTCCACCTTCCATTTCAGAACCAGTATTATATGCACCTTCTTCAGAATCAATACTAAAAAATGTATACTCTTGATTGGTTGACCATTTCACATCATCAAATACAAAAAATTCTGCCTCGGGTCCAAAAAAACACTTTTCTCCAATACCAGAAGTTTTTAAATAGTTTTCTGCTTTTTTACCGGTGCTTCTTGGATCGAGTTCATAAGGTTTTCCATCTGACGGTTCAATGACATCGCAAAATAAAATTAATTGAGGTTGGGCTGTAAACGGATCCATCACGGCAGTTGATGGATCAGGCATTAAAATCATATCAGATTCATTAATATTTTTCCAACCAGCAATTGATGAACCGTCAAACATAATTCCTTCTTTAAAGGCATTTTCATCAATGGTTGTTGATGTTTGTGCTGTGTGTTGCCATTTACCTTTTGTGTCAGTAAACCTGAGGTCTACAAACTTGACCTCTTTGTCTTTAATCATTTTCAGTACTTTAGATACGCTCATTTTAATCCTCCTTTAATTTGCATATTTAGATAGCTTTTTTACCTTTTTCTCCGGTTCTAATTCTAATTACTTCTTCAACTTGAGAAATAAATATTTTTCCATCACCAATTCTCCCTGTGTGAGCCTTAGATTTGATAGCTTCAACAACATCATCAATTAAATCATCTTGAATTATTAGTTCGATTTTAATTTTCGGAAGAAAATCAACTGCATACTCAGCACCTCTGTATAATTCAGTATGTCCTTTTTGCCTTCCATAACCTTTAACTTCAAGAACTGTTAACCCTAAGACACCGATGCTATTTAACTCATCTTTAACCTCGTCTAGTTTAAATGGTTTTATTATTGCTTCTATTTTTTTCATTCTGATAATAAGCAAGAAGCATGCCAAGCTTTTAAGCTATTGAATTTATTGATATATAAAAAATTATTTTTTATTTCTGCACAAATTTTAAGCAAATAATAGTATATTTACTACTCATTCATAAACTGTTTAATTAATTCTATAAATTTTTTCAATCTATTCATCTTATTAGCATACGAAATTCTTAAGTATCCTTCACCATTTTGACCAAAAGAAGAGCCTGGGACAGTGGCAATAAATTTTTCTTCTAGAAGATAATTTGATATCTCACTTGATGAAAAGTTATCTTTAGATATCTTAGGAAAAACATAAAATGCTCCACCTGGTTTCACACAAGATACATCTTTAATTAAATTAAGTTCTTTAACTAAAAAATCTCTTCTAACTTTAAATTCATCTATCATCGAATTTACAGAACTTTGATCTCCATTCAATGCTTCTATTCCTGCAAATTGATTAGGAATACTTACACAAGAGTGGCAATTTATTGCAAGTTTTTCTGCATATTTAAATATACTTTTGGGAAAAATACCATAACCAAGACGCCAGCCTGTCATTGCATAGGTTTTTGACCATCCATCTAGAACAATCACTCTATCTTTTATTTCCTCAAAACTCTTTAAACTATAATGAATTTTGTTATCGAAAAGGATTCTACTGTATATTTCATCTGATAAAATAAAAACATTTGGATATTTTTTTAAACCTTCTGCTAATTTTTCAAGTTCAGATTTTGGAACTATTCCACCTGTTGGATTTGCAGGAGAATTTAAAATTATAAGTCTAGTTTTTTCATTAATAAGTGAAAGTAATTCTTCAGCATCAAATGAGAAATTATTTTTCATTCTGTGAGGTAAAGCCACAGTTTTAGCTCCCATATAATCGATCATAGATCTGTAAGCTATAAACCCAGGATCTGGGGTTATAATTTCAACGCCTGGTTGTCCAAATATTAAGAGAGTGTAAAAAATTACTGCTTTTCCTCCAGGTGTTATTAATACTTCGTTGGGATCAATTTTTACTTTATTTCTTTGAAAAAAATCATCGGCCACGGCTTTTCTAAGTTCAACAATACCATTAGCTGAGGAATAGCCGTGATGACCGTCTCTTAGTGCTTTTATTGCTGCCTCAACAATATTTTCTGAAGTAGGAAAGTCAGGTTGTCCAATTCCAAGATTTATTACATCTTTACCATTTTTTATTAATTCGTTGCTTCTGGCAAGAATTGAAAAGGCGCTATCACTACCTATTGCATAAATTGATTTATTTAGATCATCCATAAATTTGAAAAGAGTTAAGAATATAAATTATATTTAATTACTAAAATTTATGATTAAAATACTTTATTATTAAATAAATTTAAACATTAAGTTCATAAAAATTAAAATTATGTCCTCCTTACATAAAAACTTCACTAGAAAATAATGCATCATAAAGTATACCCAGTTATATTGTCAGGAGGAGTTGGAAAAAGGTTATGGCCATCATCAAGAGAGAAATTCCCCAAACAATTCATAAAAAGTTCAAATGAGAAAGACTCTTTTTTTGTAAATACAATTAAAAGAGTCAAATCAAATATTTTTTTCCCACCAACCATCATTGGGAATTTTGAACATAGATTTTTAATTAATGAAGCATTAGAAAAAATTAAAATTAAACCAAGGGCAATACTATTAGAGCCTTTTGGTAAAAATACATCTGCTGCTGTAACACTTAGTTCTCTTCATATATTTCAAGAGAATCCTGATGCTATAGTATTAGTGATGCCATCAGATCATTTAATTAAAAATGAGACGAAGTTTAATGATTTCATTAAAGTATTAATTAGTGATTTTGATGATCAGAAAATTCATGTTTTTGGTATAAAACCAACTAAACCAAGTTCAGAATATGGATATATAAAAGTTGGAAAAAAAAAGACAAAGTATACATTTAATGTAGAAAGTTTTTATGAAAAACCAAAAATTAAAGATGCCACAAAATTTTTAAAAACAAAAAAATTTTACTGGAATTCAGGAATGTTTTTATTTTCTTCTAAAACACTTATAGAAGAAATGAATATTTATTCAAACCAGACACTAAGGGTTTGCAAAAAATTAATTAAAAATAAAGGCAATCATTTTGAGTTTATAACTTTTCCAAAAAAACTTTTTAGTTCTCTAAAAAATGAGCCAATAGATAAATCGTTAATGGAAAAAACAAGTAATGCTCTCGTTTCACCAGTTCCATTTGTTTGGTCTGATGTTGGGTCTTGGTCAAGTTATTGGGATGCTTATAAAAAAGATAAAAATGGAAATATCATAGATAAAAATGTGTATGTTGAAAATGTTACAGATTCATTAGTTAAAATTGATGAAACATCAAACGCTATTATTATGGGAGTTGATAACATATCTATTGTAAAAGAAAAAGATTCATTGCTAGTTACAAATAAAAATTATTCGCACAATATTAAAAATGTTTTAAAAAAAATTAATAAAAAGAATCTTAATGAAGATAATTCAATTGAATATCGACCCTGGGGAAGTTTTGAGAATATAAAAAAAGGCAATGGTTTTTTGGTTAAAATCTTAAGAATAAAACCGGGATCGAAGATTTCTTTGCAATATCATAAAAATCGTTCTGAACATTGGGTTATAACAAAAGGAAAAGCAAATATACTTCTTGAAAACAAGGAAATAGAATTAGTTGAAAGTGAGTCAATCTATGTGAAAGTTGGTCAAAAACATAGAATTTCTAATAATTCAAATTCAATATTAGAAATTGTTGAAATACAGATCGGAAAAATTTTAGATGAAAACGATATTATAAGAATTGATGATGAATATGGAAGAATATAGTACTAAATTTTCGATGGAAAAAAAAAAATCTGGGTTGCTGGAAATACTGGTATGGTTGGACAGGCAATCGAGAAAATATTAAAAATAAATAATTATGTTTTATTAGATTCAAACAACATTGATCTTAGAATACAGACTGATGTTACAAATTGGATGCAAAAAAATAAACCTGACATTGTATATGTTGCAGCAGCAAAAGTAGGAGGTATACTAGCTAATATTCAAAGCCCGGTTGATTTTATTGAAGATAATCTATTGATATCAATAAATGTAATTAAAAGTTCTTTTGAAAATAAAGTTAAGAAATTAATTTATTTGGGTTCTTCCTGTATATACCCTAAAGATCTAAATGAACCTATAAAAGAAGATCAATTGCTTTCTGGGCCGCTTGAGGAAACTAATCAGTGGTATGCACTTGCAAAAATATCAGGAATTAAAGTATGTGAGGCTTACAGAAAACAATATGGGTGTGATTTTATCTCAGTTTTACCCTCAAATTTATATGGACCTGGAGATAATTTTCAGGAAAATAATAGTCATGTTCCAGCAGCATTAATTGACAGATTCCATGAAGCAAAAATAAAAAATAAGAAGGAAGTAATAGTTTGGGGTTCAGGCAACCCTCTTCGAGAATTCCTTTATGTTGATGATTTGGCTGAAGCTTGTATTTATTTAACGAAAAATTATAGCTCTGCTAAACCGATAAATATTGGTTCAGGTGAAGAGGTAACAATTAAAAAATTTTCTGAAATGGTAAAAAAAATTGTAAATTTTAATGGTAAAATTAATTTTGATAAAACCAAACCTGATGGTGTTTATAGAAAATTACTAAATTTAAAAAAAATCCATGATCTTGGTTGGAAAGCAAAAACGTCTATGGAAAATGGTTTGAAAAAATATTATAAATGGTATTTGGAAAATTATAATAAATTGAGAAGGTGAGTTTATGGTTAATAGAGCCTTAATTACTGGTGTAACAGGTCAAGATGGAGCATATTTGGCTGAATTACTATTATCAAAAGGATATGAAGTTCATGGAATAAAAAGGAGGTCTTCCTCTTTCAATACTGGAAGAGTTGACCATTTATATGAAGACCCTCATGAAAAAGATACAAACTTTTTACTTCACTACGGTGATATGACAGACGCAACTAATTTGATTCGATTGATCCAAAAAATTAAACCAACTGAAATTTATAACTTAGCAGCTCAAAGTCACGTTATGGTAAGTTTTGAGACTGCTGAATATACAGCTAATGCTGATGCTATTGGAACTTTAAGAATTCTTGAAGCAATAAGAATCTTAGGCCTGGAAAAAAAGGTTAAATTTTATCAAGCTTCAACTTCAGAACTTTATGGAAAAATTCAAGAAAACCCCCAAAATGAAAAAACACCTTTTTATCCAAGAAGTCCATATGCAGTGGCAAAACTTTATGCATATTGGATCACTATTAACTACAGAGAAGCTTATAACATGCATGCGTCCAATGGAATATTATTTAATCATGAGAGTCCCATTAGAGGTGAAACATTTGTTACACGAAAAATTGTTAAAAGTGCTGTCAGTATTTACAAAAATAAACAAAAGTGTCTTTATTTGGGAAACCTCAATGCCTCAAGAGACTGGGGGCATGCAAAAGATTATGTTCAAGGCATGTGGTTGATGCTACAACAAGATAAACCAGATGATTATGTCTTTGCTACAGGTAAAACCTATACAGTTAGATTTTTTGTTGAACAAACTTTCAAAGAATTAGGTATAAATATTTTGTGGAAGGGCTCTGGGATTAAAGAATATGGAATAGATAGTAAAACAGGTGAAACTTTAATAAAAATTGATTCTAAATATTTTAGACCTACTGAAGTAGATTTACTAATTGGAGATTCAAGCAAAGCTAGAAAAAAACTAGGCTGGAAACCAAAGATAAGTTTTGGAGATCTCGTTAAAGAGATGATAAAATTCGAGATGAATAAGTAAATTTATTTAGTATTAATATAAATATATTCAAAAATTTTTCTAAATAACATTTTATTTTTTGCAAACCTTCTGAAACCATTTTTTTTCAGTAGTGTGTTAATATCTTTAAATTTATATTCTTTGTTTAATGAGTTATCATAATGGTGTTCAAATAGAATTATTTTTACATTTTTAATGGACTGTTTTAACCCTTTTAATACATTTAATTCATAGCCTTCAGTATCAATTTTTAAAATATCAATATATTTAATTTTATTTTTTTTACAAAAATAGTCCAATGAAATTATATCTACTAATTTTTCTAAATTCTTTTGCTTTGGATAAAATATACTCAGCACCCTTTCTTTAAACTTTGAGTATTTTGAATCATATTGAAAATTATTGAATGAACTTATTGCTGTAAAATTACTCTGAAAGAACTTTTTTTTTTGATTTCTTTCACCAATACCTTTAGTTGTGAAAATAGTATTTGGATATTTAAGTTTATCTATTTTTTGTATTAGATCAGAATTAGCCTCAAATGCATAAATTTGTTTTATAGAAAAATACTTGTTAAAAATTTCTATTGATTCACATTTATGTGAACCAACGTCAAAAAAAACATTTAAATCTTTACCGATATAATTTTTAATTAGCAAAATATTTTTTCTTTGGGAAATATTGTCAATAAATACAGTAAAAAATTCAAATAATCTTTGCTTCATTTTAACCAATTAATTAAATTTACTTTAAATAGTAAAGATAAAAATAAATATTATTTAAAATCTTTCAAAATTATTTAATAAAAAGATTTCAATTTTGCATATTTTTAGATATTTTCTTAAAACTAATGGAAACTTAATAAGATTATAATTGCTAAAATTTTATGATTATATGAAGAAAAAAAATTATAACAATTCAAGAATAAGAGATTTTTTTAATTTAATATCTGATCAGAGAGATAAATGGATTAGAAATTCAAATTATTTTCATTCTGAAGATGCATTAATGTTTAAAGAAATCATTCCCGAAGGAAGTACTGTTTTAGAGATAGGTTGTGGAAATGGTCAGCTGATTGGAAGGTTAAAGGTTAAGGGAGTAGGTGTGGATTTAAGTGAAAGATTAATTGATAATGCAAATAAACTATATCCAGAATTAACTTTTTACTGTGGTGATATTCAAGAAATTATATACAAATTAAGAGATAAGGAAGGGTTTGATTATATTATTATATCAGATACTATTGGTTATTTTAATGACATTCAAAAAATCTTGGGCTTACTTCATTCAGTATGTAAATCTCAAACAAGAGTAGTAATTTCATATTTTTCTCCAATATGGCAGCCAATTTTGTCATTAGCTGAATTTTTTAGAATGAAGATGCCAGATATGAGCCCACCTTTATTTTCACTTTCAGATTTAAGAAAATTTCTTGAAATTTCAGATTTTCAAACTATCAAAGTTGAAAAGAAAATTCTTTTTCCCTACAACTTTTTAGGTGTTGGTAGATTAATAAATAGGTTTATTGCAAATTTACCATTAATTAATGACTTGTGTTTAAGGCAATATCTAATTTCAAGATCTATAAAAGATTTTAATAATCCAAAGTATAATTCTGTAAGTATTATTGTGCCATGCAGAAATGAGTTTGGTAATATAAGAAATTGTATAGACAGAATACCAAAATTTTGCCCAAAAATGGAAGTAATTTTTGTTGAAGGTAATTCTAAAGATAAGACTTGGGAAGAAATAAATTCTGTTTTAAAGGATAAAAAAATAAAAGAAAAAAAAATTCAATTAAAAGCATTTAAACAAGATGGTGTTGGAAAAAAAAATGCTGTCTTCAAAGGTTTTGATAATGCAAGCAACGATATTTTAATGATTTTGGATTGTGATTTAACAGTTCCACCAGAAGAACTTATAAAATTTTGGGATAAAATTAAAACAGGTGATGCAGAATTTATTAATGGGACAAGGTTAATATATCCAATGAAAAAAAATGCGATGAGATTTTTAAATTATCTTGCAAACAAATCATTTTCTTATTTATTTAGTTGGATTCTTGGGCAAAGATATACAGATACTTTATGTGGAACAAAAGTAATGTCCAAAAAGAACTATATAAGAGCAAAAAATTTTACAAAAGGATTAGATGAACTTGACCCGTTCGGTGATTTCTTTTTAATTTTCTCAGCGCTTAAACTTAATTTAAAAATGCTTGAGATTCCAATTAGATATGATGCAAGAACTTATGGTGAAACTCAAATATCTAGATTTCATGACGGGTTAAAATTGATAAAAATGTTTTTTATGACTCTTCTAAAATTTAAAGCTTTTTAAGATTACTTTTTATGATATTACTAAGAAATATCTTTCTATAATTAATGGTGGTTGTAGCTCAGTTGGTTAGAGCGCTGGTTTGTGGTACCGGAGGCCGGGGGTTCAAATCCCCTCAGCCACCCCAATAGATATTAACGAAGGATAAACAAAATATTATGATTGATTTTTTTAAAATGAAGACGTGCTTAGAAGATGAATTTTTTTTAAAAAGTAAAACACTAATTTTTTGAAGAGTGATTTCACAAGATATTAAAAAATATTTAGTTATTATTTTTTGGGCTTTAATAGTTAGTTACCTTTTTTTATTGATGATAGGTCCAAGAGTTTCGGACAATCAGCAAAAAGAATACTGCGTAAGAAATTTTGAAATAAATGAATTTTTTGGTCACAGTATGAATTGTGATTCAGCCGATTATATGTTAAATGCATCCAATCCTAATAGGCTTTTGTCAAATGATTCGGTCCGCCAAACTCGGCCAGGGTTAATACTTGTTGTTTTTGTCTTGTCGCATCCAATAGATTTTGTTCTTAAAAAATTTGGATTTGGAAGTAACTTTCCTAATTTGACGTTAAAAGAAAACATTGATGGTTCTACTACAGAAGTTTTTGAGAAATTTCATCCTAAAATAATTTATGTGGTCTTTGCGGCATTAAATTTTTTAATACTTTGTGGTTGCTTATTTTTTTGCTTTAAAATTTTTGGATTTTCAATATTTTCTAGAAATAGTTATTTTAATTGGTTTTTGTGGTTTTCATTGTTGATTATTTTCAATAATATAACCAACCAATTTTTCTGGTCTCCATCCACCAAGCTCTTCATAACTTTCTCAGGCGTGTTTTCAATTTTTTTTTCGTCTAAAATTCTGAAAAATCAAATTAGTAAGAAAAATTTAATCATGATTTGTTTTGTTTTAGGACTTATGATGCTTTTTTACGCCATTTTCGTTCTTCCTTTTGCAATTTGTTTGTTGATGTACTTTGTTAAGTCTTACAAAAAAGTTAGTAAAATTAATTTATTCTTAGATTACTTGCTTTTTATTTTCTTATTTTCAATTCCTTATGCGGCCTGGTACTTTTATATTTTTAATATTAATCAATCTTTTTATGTTTCAAACTTTACTAATTATAAAATGGTTACGTGGATATCTGACTATTTTGAACAACAAGGCTTAGCTGAATTAACTCTCAAAATAGCATTTAAATTTTACATGATTTTAAAGGAGTTTTTCTATCAATATTGGTTTTTATTTCTGACAATAATTAGTAGTTCATTTTTTTACAAAAAAGTTAGCTTTGATTTTAAAGACCCATTAATAATATGCTCCGCTACTTATTTTATGCTTTACTCTTTTTTTTTCATTGTTTTGAACAATACTCCATCCAATGTAGTTACTGGATTAATAGTTCCTATTATTGTTCTCCTGATAACCTTCTTAAAACAAAATCAAAAAAACCTTAAAAAGAAATCTAGCATTATTTACTTTTATTCCGTTGTTTTTAGTTCTTTTTATTTTTGGTCTTTGATAAAATTTGGTCCATATAGCTAATTAGAATTAATTTAAAAAAATTATTTAATTTTAATAATTCTGTAATTAAGCAAAAAAATATTCTTTTTTGGTTGTTTGTTATTATTGCTTAACTATGTTTAAATTTGAAAATGAGTGATTTAATATTAGGAAACTTTCAAAAAATTATAACATTAATTTTTTTGGTAATGACTTCAATAATAATTCGTCAAACTTTAATCCTTTGTGGTCAAAAATGGGTAGAAACATTCTCCCATACAGCTACGATTCTTACCTTGCCAGTTATCACATATGTGGTTACATCTGTAATTTCTGGGAATATTGCTCTTTCTCTTGGAATGGTCGGCGCATTATCAATAGTTAGGTTTCGTAACCCTGTCAGATCTTCATTTGAACTTACAGTGTATTTCTTTGTTATTACAATGGGTATTTCTGCTTCAGTAAGTTTAAAGTGGTTGGGATTCCTGGTGGCTGCAATTGTGAGTATTTTAGCTTTAATTTTTTTTATTGACAAAATTATGATCAAAAAATTTAAGAAATCTTGGTTTAAAACCTCGTTTTCTGAGGGAAATTCTCTTTCGACATTAGATGTGCAAAGTAAAAAAGAAATTAAATATTTATCTTCTGATAGAAATTTAATGTCAGTATTTAGAAATGTTAATGGATTTGAATACAGATTAGCTTCATCAGATGTTGCTGAATTAATGAAAATTTATAATGCTATAAAAGATAAGAAAGAGACTATTTCTTGTAGATTGTTAAAATAAATGAGATTTATTTATTTTCTTGGCTTTGTTTTTACCTTATTTGTGAATTCAAATTTACAATCTAAATGCAACTTTAAAACGGCTAATCATATAGATGATTTGAGAATTCCATCTAAAATTATTGATATTAATGTAGAAATTAAGAATCAAAGAAAATGGGCTGTTAATGCACTGAAAATTTATACAGACAAAAAAGGTATAATTAGGGATAGGTTTAAAAAGAAAGTACTAGCAGATATTGTTGTGAATTATGATTTTGGTATTTGCAAATATAAAGCAAAAATTAGGCAGCATGGCGACCATAAAGATCATATAGCATTCTTAAATGGAAATTTTTTTAGTAGCTTAGATGTAAATTTAATTGATGGTAATATTGCTTCATCAACAAAATTTAAATTATTTTTGCCTAGTACTAGGTATCGTAACTCAGAAATTTTAGGTACGATGATATTAAGTAACCTTGGTTTTTTAGCTCCAAGGACTTCATTAATTGATGCAAAATTAAATGGCAATGAAATTAGATATCTTTTTCAAGAAAAGGTTTCCAAGGAGATGTTGGAATTAAATGGGAGGAGAGAAGGTCCCTTATTTGAAGGGGATGAAGAACTTTTGTGGAATTACAAAAAGTTTAAAAGATTTTCACTTGAACCAGTTTCATTAAGTAGATTAATAAATAAAAAGTGGAGTAAAAAAAATATTTCTTCATTTATGATATCAATTAATTCATTTTTAAGACTACAAAAAGCTTACCTGAATTTTGGATCACAAATGAATATCTTTGATTCATATTTGTCTCTAGATAAAGAAAGTAATGATAATTCACTTGATTTGTATGATTTCCTTCTTTTAGCAATGAATGGTGAACATGGATTAAGACCTCACAACAGAAAATTTTATTTTAACTCATTAAAAGATACTTTTGAGCCTATTTATTATGACGGAAATCTACAATTTGGTGATTTCAGTCAATTTGACCCAAATAGTAATAAAGATTTAATGCCTATCTTAAGTTTAATTTCTAAAAGACAAATTGAAGATTTAAAAAATAAAATAGAAGCACTAAAAATTAATGGGGAATTCATAGGAATTTATTCAACTAAAACTAAGATGTCATACAAAAATGCAAAAAAAGAAATAATAGTTTCATTAGATAAATTGATTGATCGAATGGTTGAATTAAAAAAACTTAAGAATGTTATGAATCATGAAAGAATTTTAGAAAAGGATTTTGATTATTTACTTGATTATTTTTCAGATTTTTCAAGAAATAATAATTTAGATCAAAAAATCTATGAAATTGATCTAGAAACAAAAGAACAAAAATTTTTACTTAAATGTTTGTCAAAGTTTAATTGCAATGATGTCGTTTTAGACCATATTGCAATTTCAAACATTATGTCTTCCAATGAATATAACAAACTAAGATCAATTATTGTTAAAGCTAAAAATGAGAAAATTCATGACAGAAAAAAATCATTAATTCAATCTGAAATTGGTTTGATTGAGTATTCTTCGACTGGTGAGGTCATTGTTATGCCTGATCAGAAGTTTGTTATACTAAAGCAAAATACTGTTAATGATTGGTTTTTATTCAAAGGGCCTGAAATTAAGGACTGGACCATTAAAATGATTGGAGTTAATGATCAGAATAAACCTATCAGTTATTTAAGTGAATTTGGATTGACAGGATGTTTGACTTTTTATTCTGTCAATTTTTTTAACACCAATATTCATTCAACTAATGGATATTGCGAGGATGCAGTAAATATTATTAATGGGTCAGGAAAAATTAATTCAATTAAAGTTGAGAATTCAGTTAGTGATGGCGTTGATTTTGATTTTAGTAAATTAAATATAAATTTTTTGGACATTCTTAATGCTGGGAATGATTGCTCTGATTTTAGTTATGGATTTTATAAAATTCAAAGAATTTTGATCTCTAATTGTAATGACAAAGGAATCTCTATTGGTGAAACCTCAAATTTTGAATTAGAAAGTGCTATTATAAAATCTTCTACTATAGGTGTTGCTTCAAAAGATTCTTCTCTGGCTAAAATTGATAATTTAGTTGGGACAAAAGTCAAGACTTGCCTATCTGCATATAAAAAAAAACAAGAATTTGGTGGTGCGGACTTATCTGTTAAAAATTTAAAGTGCAGTGGATCCATATACCAAGATTCAAATTCTATAATTGATATAGGAAATAATTTAAGTGAGTTTTAGAAAAGAGTATAAAATTTCAGCTACAAGATATGAGGTCTTCCTTTTAAAGAATGAACTAATAAAAAAAGGTATGGTTGAATTACATCCACCTAGAAAAGTTATTAGTAATTATTTTGATACGAATTTGTTCCAAATGTTTAATGACTCAGAAGAAGGCTGCGTACCTAGAAAAAAGATACGAATCAGACATTATGAAAAAAATTTAAAGGAACAAAATTTAGAAATTAAAATTTCTTCTATTGAGGGAAGGTTTAAGCAGAGTAATCCTATTTCAAAAAAATGCTTAGAGAACTTATTTGCAAATGGTTATTATGATAATTTTTATGGAGTTTGTTTACCTAGAGTAGAGATTGAATATTTAAGAAGCTACTTTAAGTTTTCTGATTTAAGGGTAACATTTGACTCAAATATTACATACAAAGAAATATGTTCAGAAAAAAGAATATTTGAACCAAAAGAAGTCGTTGAGTTCAAATGTTCAGCTAAATTCTCTGATGAATTCATTTATTCAAAAATCAATATTCCGCTAATTAGATTTTCCAAATATTGTAGGGCTGTTCAAAAAATTTTTTCTGTTTAATGTCAATGTTGATTTTAGTTGTCACTTTACATTTTTTTATTCAAAATATTTATCCTTAAAATTTGTGATTTTCTATTAATTGAATTTTTTCAAAATCAATTATATTATTTGCAGTAATGAAGTACTTAATTTTTTCAGATCTTGATGGTACATTTTTAAATAATGATACATATTCTTTTGGAACCTTGAAGAATTATATCAATCAATTTGAATTTGAATTTGAATTAATATTTGTCTCAAGTAAAACGTACGAAGAGATTATTTCCATACAAAAAAAAATAAATATTAACTCACCATTTATAGTTGAAAATGGAGCAAGTATTTTTTTTCCACTGAATTATTTTAAAAACAAGATAAAAGATTATAAATTTACTAAATATAAAAATCATTTAGAATTAAGATTAACAGATCTTGATTCTTTAAAACTTTACAAGCAATTAAACTTTTATAAAAAAAAATATAATTTTAGCTTTTTTATGGATTTATCAAAAAAAAAAATAAGAGAAATTACAAATTTAAAGAGTAAACATATCATACTAAGTAAGTCCAGAAAGTTTTCAAATCCCATTCTTTGGCAAGATTCACTAAAAAATAAAATAAAATTTAAAAATGAAATTAAATCTTTTTATACAAATTATTCTATTCTTGAAGGAGGAAGATTTATCCATATTTCAGATAAATATAATAAAGGCATAGCATTAAAAAAGTTTTTAGAAATAAAAAGAAACCAACAGTCATCTTTTGTATCAATTTCGCTCGGTGATAGCGAAAATGATTTACCTATGTTTGAACTTACTGATTTTGGTTGTATTATTAAATCAAAATTAAATATTAAATTAAAAAAAAATAATAAAAATATATATAAAAGTAAACTAATTGCCCCCGATGGTTGGAAAGAGTCATTAGAATTTATTTTGGAAAAGGAGAAAAAAAATTTCTGATTTTTATCAAAACGGTATAGTAGCTACACTTCATAATTTTTCCGAAAGGACAATTGAGAATTTTGAAGATGATATTTTACAATTTTCAAAATATAGACCTATAACATTAATTTTACCTTCACTTTACTCTGAACTTAAAGGTGAAGCCCTTCCAAATATTGTTAAAGAAATAAGCAAAATTAAATACTTACAAAATATTGTAATAGGTCTTGATAAAGCAAATAGAAATCAATTTTTAGACGCAAAAAAATTTTTTTCAAAGCTTCCTCAGAAACATAAAATACTTTGGCATGATGGACCTAATCTTCAAAAATTAGATAAGAAATTATCAGATAATAACCTTTCTCCCCAAGAAATGGGTAAAGGAAGAAATGTTTGGTATTGCATGGGATATATTTTAGCATTAGGTAATGCTGAAGCAGTTGCACTTCATGATTGTGATATAATTACTTATAAAAAAGACCTTTTATCAAGGCTAGTTTATCCAGTTGCAAACCCTAAATTTAACTTTGATTTTTGTAAAGGTTATTACCCTAGAATATCGAAAAATAAGGTAAAAGGAAGAGTATCAAGATTATTAGTCACACCTCTAATAAGAGCCCTGGAAAAAACTATTGGTAATAATGAATTTCTTTCATTTATTGATTCATTTCGTTACCCACTTGCAGGGGAATTTTCTTTTAGGAGAAGAGTTTTAAAGGATATAAGAATTCCATATGATTGGGGTTTGGAAATTGGCGTTTTGTCAGAAATGTATAGAAATTATGCTGGAAATAGACTATGTCAGGTAGATATTGCTGATAATTATGATCATAAACATCAAGATATTTCTATTGATGATAAAAGTAATGGTTTATCAAAGATGTCTATAGATATTACCAAAGTTCTTATTAGAAAACTTGCTTCTCAGGGTGAAATTTTCTCAATGTCAATTTTTAGATCATTAAAAGCAACATATTTTCGTGAAGCATTAGATTTTGTACAAATATATAAAAAAGACGCAATGATGAATTCATTTCAAATTGATGTACATGAGGAGGAATCTGCTGTTGAATTATTTGCAAAGAATATAATGGAGGCTGGCCAAGTCTTTCTTGATTCACCCATGGAATCACCTAACATACCAACTTGGAATAGAATTGACACAGCATTTCCAAACTTCCTAGATGAATTAAATTTAGCAGTTGAGCTTGATAATAAGGGCTAATTACTATTTATGAACAATTCAGCCTACAAAATTTTAAAAAATTTGCTAAGTGTAATCTATAAAAATTATTCTGCGAAAAAAATCAGTGTATTATCAAAAGAAATTGAACAAATTTTTTCTAAAAATTCTAAGAAAAAGCACCACAATAACTTATGGGATGAAAAAGATTTTTTTTTAATAACATATGCAGATTCTATTGTTAAAAAAAATCAAAAAAATTTTAAAACACTTAATTATTTTCTTAATAATTATTGCAAAGATTTTAATTTTTTACATATTCTTCCATTCTTTCCTTCGTCCTCTGATGATGGCTTTGCTATTATTGATTACAAAGAAATTGATAATAATCATGGTGATTGGAATGATTTCAAAGAAATTTGCATAAACTTTAAAGTAATGACAGATCTTGTAATTAATCACTGCTCATCTTCTAATTACTTATTTAAAAATTTTTTAAAAGATAATGATCCCGGCTCAGACTACTTTATTTACAATAAAAAAAAATTTAATGGTTTATCAAAAGTTGTAAGGCCTAGAACATCAATATTATCAAAAGAAATAAGAACAAAAGAAAAAAAAGGTTATATTTGGTGTACTTTTAGTCATGATCAAGTCGATTTTGATTTTAAAAATCCAAAAGTTTTAATTTTTTTTTTAAAGATTATAAAATTTTATATAGATAATGGTTCATCAGCTTTAAGACTAGACGCAGTAGCTTTTTTATGGAAGCAGTTTGGGACTAAGTGTATTAACCTTCCTGAAACTCATAATATTGTAAGATTAATTAGATTGTTAGTTGAAGATTATTCTCCAAACTCTCTTATTATAACTGAAACTAATATTCCAAATGATGAAAATTTAAGTTATTTTGGAAATAATAATGAAGCTCATTGTATTTATAATTTTTCTTTAGCTCCACTTTTAATTCATGCGATTATTTCTGGAAATAGTTTTTATTTGAAAAAGTGGTCACGTAGTATGCCACCTGCACAAATCGGTAATGCTTATCTTAATTTTTTATCTACGCATGATGGGATTGGTATGCGTCCTTTAGAGGGAATTATTCCAAATGAAGAATTGAATAATTTTTTCAAAACTCTTCAAAGTTCAGGCTCATTTCTTTCCTACAGATCATCTAATTCAAAAGAAAATGTTTACGAAGTCAATACAACACTTTTAAATGCATTTTCTCAGACATATAAGGGTAAGGACAAATATAAATTAAGAAGGTTTATATTATCTCATGAAATTTTGTTTTGTATGGAAGG
>MDSV01166856.1_pt1 | contig 28006 bp, 30 predicted proteins | sample 810851 | NCBI WGS metagenome assembly MDSV01 (sample SAMN05326640, study PRJNA326480) | marine metagenome | isolation source: seawater | place: Atlantic Ocean: North East | collected 2012 | reverse complement strand
TGATATTAATTTCCTGTATAATTAACATAATTCACAAATGTCTATAGATAAAGATAAAATTAAGCATATTAGCAAATTAGCCAGGATCTCATTAGATCCAAAAAAAACAGACGCCTTAGCTAAAGATTTAACCTCAATTTTCAAATTTATTGAGAAGTTAAACGAATTAGATACCGATAAAACAGAACCACTATCTTCAATTTTAAATGAACCATTAAGATCTAGAGAAGATATTATTAATGATGGAAAAATTAGAGAAAAAATATTAGAAAACTCACCTCAAAAAAATGAAGAATTTTTTGTTGTGCCAAAAGTTATTGAATAATGTCAGAATTAAGCAAAAAAAGTCTAACAGAGATAGTTAAGTTAATAAAGAAAAAAGAAATTAAATCAGAGGAAATAACCCAATCTTTTATTAAAAACATTGAAAAAGATAAAAAATTAAATTCTTTTATTACAAAGTGTTCGGAGTCAGCTTTAAAGAAAGCTAAAGACTTTGATAAAAAACCAAATCTTAATAATCTTCTTGCTGGAATTCCAATAGCTGTTAAAGATCTATTTTGCACAAAAGGAGTAAAAACTACAGCAGGTAGTAAAATGTTAGAAAATTTTATTCCAAATTACGAGTCAACAATAACAAATAATTTGTGGGCTGAGGGAGCTTTTTTATTAGGAAAATTAAATTGTGATGAGTATGCAATGGGATCTTCAAACGAAACAAGTTACTTTGGTAATGTTATAAATCCTATTTCTGAAAATACTGTTCCAGGTGGTTCATCCGGCGGTTCTGCAAGTGCTTTAGCATCTGATCTAACACCCGCTACTATAGGAACTGATACAGGAGGCTCTATCAGACAACCTGCTTCTTTTACTGGAACTGTGGGATTAAAACCAACTTATGGTCTTTGTTCTAGATGGGGTATTGTGGCATTCGCTTCTTCTTTAGATCAAGCTGGGCCTATGACTAAAACTGTAGAGGATTGTGCTTTAATGCTAGAAGCAATAGCAGGCTTTGATAAAAAAGATTCAACTTCGATAAATAAAAAAAAAGAAAATTATTCAAAAAAATTAACTGATAAAATTAAAGGATTAAAGATAGGAATACCCAAAGAATATAGAGTTGAAGGCATGCCTAAAGAAATAGATAAACTTTGGGACAAGGGTAAGAAAATTTTAAAAGACTCAGGAGCAGAAATTGTTGATATCACTTTACCTAATACAAAATACGCTTTACCGACTTATTATATAGTTGCTCCAGCAGAAGCTTCCTCAAATTTAGCAAGATATGATGGAGTTAAGTATGGTTTCAGATCTAGTAAAGGAAATAATTTGATTGAGATGTATGAAAATACTAGATCAGAAGGCTTTGGAGATGAAGTTAAGAGAAGAATTCTAATTGGCACATATGTTCTTTCTTCAGGATACTATGATGCTTATTATCTTAAGGCTCAAAAGGTTAGAAGATTAATAAAAAATGACTTTGATCAAGTATTTAAAAAAGTTGATGCAATTTTAACACCATCAACTCCAAGCTCAGCTTTTAAAATTGGTGAAAAAAAAGATGACCCAATATCAATGTATTTAAATGATATTTTTACTGTTCCAGTAAATTTAGCTGGAATACCGGCAATTTCAATACCGGCAGGTTATTGCAACAATAAATTTCCACTTGGACTTCAATTAATTGGTAAGCCCTTAGATGAGCAGAAACTTTTAAATATTGCCTTTGCTGCAGAAAAAAAAATTAATTTTAAACAATCGCTTAATAGATGGTGGGAAAAATAGAATATGAGTAAGAAATCTGAAAAATATTTGATAAATGGAGAAAAAGGTAAATGGGAAGTAGTTATTGGTCTAGAAGTTCATGCTCAAGTAACTTCAAATTCAAAACTTTTCTCTGGTTCTTCTACAAAATTTGGCGCAGAACCTAACACACAAGTTAGCCTAGTAGATTCTGCATTTCCAGGAATGTTACCTGTAATAAATGAATATTGTGTTCAACAAGCTATTAAAACAGGCTTAGGTTTAAATGCTAAAATAAATACTTATTCAGTTTTTGATAGAAAAAATTATTTTTATGCCGACTTACCTCAAGGATATCAGATTTCTCAGTATAAAAATCCTATAGTTGGAGAAGGTGAGATTACTTTAGATTTACCTGAAGGTAGTAAAAAAGTTGGAATAGAAAGACTTCATTTAGAACAAGATGCAGGAAAGAGTATTCATGATCTTGATCCAAGTAACACTTTTGTTGATTTAAACAGATCTGGAGTTGCACTTATGGAAATAGTAAGCAAGCCTGATTTAAGATCACCAGATGAGGTTAATGCTTATGTTAAAAAATTAAGATCTATTATGAGATATCTAGGCACTTGTGATGGAAATATGCAAGAAGGTTCTTTAAGGGCTGATGTAAATGTTTCAGTACGAAAAGAAGGAGATACAAAATTAGGTACTAGATGTGAAATTAAAAACGTAAATTCAATAAAGTTTATGCAAATGGCAATTATTTCTGAAGCCAAAAGACAGGTTGAACTTTTAGAGTCTGGTAAATCAGTTAATCAAGAAACAAGGTTGTTTGATACTAAAAAAAATGAAACTAGATCTATGAGATCTAAAGAAGATGCTCATGATTATAGGTACTTTCCCGACCCAGACTTATTACCTTTAAAAATAGATAAAAAATTAATTGATAAAATAAAAAAAAATCTCCCTGAACTTCCTGATCAAAAGAAAGAAAGATTTATCAAAGAGCACTCATTAACACAGTACGAATCAAATTTATTAGTTTCAGAAAAAGAAATATCTGAATATTTTGAAGAAGTTATTAAGACTTCAGATAAAAAGTTAGCAAAAAATTGGATTATAGGTGATTTATTTGCATCTCTTAATGAAAAGAATATTTCTTTATCAGAATCGCCAGTTACTGCAAAAAAAATGTCTAAATTAATAGATGCTATTAGCTCAGGAGTTATCTCTGGTAGAACTGCCAAAGAGGTCTTTGAGATCATGAAAGAAACAGGAGATAATCCTGAAAAAATTATTGAAAACAAAGGTTTACAACAGAAAAGTGATCCTAAAGAGTTAGAGACAATTATAGAAAAAATTTTGTCAGGCAATAAAGATAAAGTTGAACAATATAAATCTGGAAAAGATAAATTATTCGGATTTTTTGTTGGTCAAGTAATGAAAGATTCAAATGGTAAGGCTAACCCTCAATTAGTTAATGAGATTCTTAAGAAAAAACTTAAATAAATTTTAATGGGGTTTAATCTTAAAATTACTGAAAGTATTGACGAATATATAAAGAAAAATAGCAAATCATTACACCCAATCCAAAAGGAAATAATTTCTTATAATAGAAATTTAGGTGAGGTTAAAAAAATGCAGATTACTTTATCTCAATGTTATTTTTTAGAATTAATCGTAAAAATTACTAATTTTAAAAATATACTAGAAATTGGAACATTTACCGGGTTAAGTACTTTGTCAATGGCATTAAGTTTATCTAAAGATGGTAAAATTGTTGCTTTAGACAAAGATCCCATAACAAATGAAGCAGCAGTTGGTTTTTTTAAAAAGGCTGGTCTTAATAATAAAATTAAGACAATTATAAAACCAGCTTTGGAATCATTAAAAGAATTAAAAGAAAAGAATGAGATTTTTGATTTAGTATTTATAGATGCTGACAAAGAAAATTATCAGAAGTATTATGATTATGGGCTTCAATTAATAAAAAAAAGTGGTTTAATTATAATCGATAATGTTCTATGGCATGGAGATGTAGCTGATTTAAAAAAAAGTGATAAATTTACAAATATAATAAGAGAATTTAATAAACATGTTAAAGATGATAAGAGAACTGAACAAATAATACTCCCATTAGGAGACGGCTTTACAATATGTAGGAAATTATAATGTTTAATGTATTTGGATTTTACAAATTTAAAAAACTTGAGGCTTTAAAAAAAAGAAAAATTATTCTTCAAAATCTTTTTTATAAGCAAAAAATACGAGGCACTTTAATAATCTCAAAAGAAGGATTAAATGGAACTATTTCGGGAAAACAAAAAAATCTAGTTATCGCTAAAAATAAAATTAAAAATGTATTCAAAATTAGTAGTTTTGATAGCGAAAATTTATCAACAAATAAATTTCAACCTTTTCACAGATCTAAAGTTAAAATTAAAAAAGAATTAGTTCCTATGGGCATTTTTATATATAACAAAATTAAGAAAAATGATCATATTGATCCAAAAAAATGGAATAACCTTATTAAAAAAAAAGATACTTTTGTTTTAGATGCTAGAAAACCTTTTGAACATGAGGTAGGTAGTTTTAAAAACGCAATTAATCCTAGAGTAAATCATTTTAGAGAGTTTCCAAAATATTTAAACAAGCTTGATAAAAAAAAACGCGTCGCTATGTTTTGTACTGGAGGCATAAGGTGTGAAAAAGCTTCTGCTTTCCTAGAAAAAAAAGGTTTTAAAAATATATTTCAATTAAAAGGTGGGATTTTAAATTATTTAAAAAAAATTAAAAAAAGAGAAAGTTTGTGGAGAGGCGAATGTTTTGTTTTTGATAATAGAGTTTCTGTTAAACACAATTTAAAAGTTGGATCATACTCAATTTGTAGCGGTTGCAGGAATCCAATTTCATTTAAAGATAAAAAGTCAAAAAAATATGAAGAAGGTGTGTCCTGTCCTAGATGTAAAGATAATCTATCAAAAACTCAGTTATTCCGATTTAGAATGAGACAAAAGCAAATAGACATTGCTAAAAAAACTGGTACAAAGCATATATTCCGAAAAGAGTTTTAATAAAAAATCTCATTTATGAATTTAACAAAAGATAGTATTTGGACATTATTAAGAAAAATAACAATTCCTGCTAGTACTGGTTCACTGTTTCAAACTTTTTATAATCTTGTAGACACATATTTTGCAGGAAGAATTTCACCTGAGGCTTTGGCAGCAATAGCAAAATCTTGGCCTATATATTTTATAGCTATAGCAGTAGCCGTCGGTATAGGAGCTGGTACAACAGCTCTTATCAGCAACGCTATAGGAGCCAAAGAAGATAAAAAAGCATCCATGTACGTTGCACAATCTATTGTTTTCGCTATTGCAATTTCAATCTTTGTTACAGTTTTTGGTTTAAACTTTTCAGATGAACTTTTAAGAATAATGGGTTCAAGTGAGCAAAGTATTGTTTTAACTCGTGAATACTTAGATATTATTTTTTATGGGGCTATTATAGTATTAGTTCAATTGTCATTAAACGGAACTCTCAATGCGCAAGGAGATACAAAAAGTTACAGAAATGTTTTAATTTTCACATTTTTTTTAAATATTTTTCTAAATCCACTTTTTATTTTTGGTTATGGATTTATACCAGCTTTTGGAATAGCAGGATTAGCAATTGCCACTTTAGTTTCACAATGTATTGGTTTAGTCTATTTAGCTAATAAAGTTTACTGCTGCAAACTTAAAAAATATTTATATTATGAATGTTTTAAACCAAAAATAGATTATATAAGCACTCTTTTTAAACAATCGGTTCCAATCATGTTTACTATGCTGATGATTATGTTCGGTGTATTTAATATTTTTTATTTTGTAGGGCAATTTGGTGAGCTAGCTACCGCAGGATACGGTACAGCAGTTAGGATAGAACAGGTATTATTATTACCAGTAATAGGTTTGAATACAGCAGTACTGTCAATCGCTGGTCAAAATTTTGGAGCCAAAATGCATTTTAGAGTTAAAGAAGTATATGGAAAAGCTTTAATGTTTGGTTCGAGTTTTATGGTATTAGCTGGTATATTTATTTATTTAACTTCTGAATTAATAATATCCTTATTTACAAATGACCCTCAAGTAATTCAAAGTGGAGCACTTTATTTACAAGTAGCGGCTTTAATAGGCCCAGTTTACCCAGTATTTTTTATTACTTCAGCTCTTTTTCAGGCTCTAAAAAGACCAACTTACAGTCTTTATATGACTATTCTTAGACTTACTTTAATTCCGTTTTTATCATTATGGTACGTGATTAATATAAAAAATGGAGAATACCAAGATATTTTTTATACGATAATGATCACAAATTGGATGATGGGGTTAATTGTCTTATCATTCGTGCCTTTTTTTCTTAAGAGAGTCTTTAAAATTTCATTTAAAAAATTATTCATATTTTAATTTATTTTCTAATTTTCTCACAAAATAAGAGACAACTAAAATTAACACTAAGTATTCTAGTATTAAAAAAGTATAGATTTCTAGCGGTCTATAAGTAGTAGTAACAAGTTCATTAGCTTTTCTTGTTAAATCAGCTATTCCAATAATTGAAACAAGAGAAGACATTTTTAAAACATATACAAATTGATTCCCCATTGCTGGTAATACTACTTTTATAGCCTGAGGAAGAATTACAAATCTCATTTTTTCCCAAAAATTCATTCCAAGAGATTCCGACACTTCATGCTGACCTTTGTTTATAGAGTTAATTCCAGCTCTGAAGATTTCAGCCTGAAAAGCACTTTCACTTATAGTTAAAGCGATTATACCTGAGACAAATGGAGAAAAACTTATACCCAGCATTATTGGTAATCCATAATAAATCCAAAGTATCAAAACTAGCAACGGAATTGCTCTAACTACCTCAACATATATTATATTGAAATAGCTTAAGAATGTATTATTAGATAAAGAGGGTAGAGCAACAATCAAACCTATTATCATCGCAAAGAATATGGAAACAATTGAAATATAGATAGTTGTAGTTATGCCGCTTACTAAAAACTTTAAATTAGTCAAACCTTCTACGTTATCTGGACTTAAGATGTACCATCCCCATTCGTAATTTGAACTGCATCCTTGAAGAGCAAATAACAAGAATATATATTTTTTAATCTTCACAGATTTACTATATTAACTAATGGAAGTTATTAAAACTAAAATTATAAGCTTTTAAGATTGTATTTGGCTTCTAAAGTCATGAAAAAACCAGATGTTCGTTTTCTTTTAATCCAATTACTGACGTAGTCGTTCCAAGCTTTGTCTCCTTTTGGCACCATCATAGCTAAAAAAGCAGGATTCTTTCCACCATCTGGTACAATGGCTAATTGAGGATATTTTATAACTAATTTATTTGCTTCAAGGGAGCTAGTAATATTTCCGTCTGCTCTACCAGCTAAAACTTCTTGATAGTCTCTTGCAGGCGCCTCTATTGATCTAAGTTTAGATTTTGGAAAAAATTCTTTTGCCTTTTCCTCTTGAGATGTTCCTAAAGTTGTAGCTATTTTAACTTTTTTGTTATTTAACGAATCCCAAGTAGGGAACTTTTTTAAATTTTTTTTAAGCACTAATGGAACTGTACCATATTTAAAATATGTCTCTGTAAATCCTGCTACTTCAGCTCTTTTAGGTGTTTTAGTTACACTTGTTGATATATCATATCTATTAGCTGTAATTCCTGAAACTATTGTTTTCCAGTCGGTTGGCACAAATTTAACTTTAACACCCATATCTTTAGCTAACTCATTCATTACATCAATATCGAAACCTTTATATTTGTTAGTGGCTGGATCTTTCATTGACATGGGATCCCAGTCACCCGTAGTCCCGACTCTCAGTTCGCCATTTTCTTGTATTGTGCTCAGTCTAGAATCTGCTTGAGCTATATTGGATATTAATATTATTAATATAGTTATTAGAAAATTCTTCATTAATTCTTTTTAAACTTTTAATTTTTTTTATTCCAAACGCATATTGCCCCACATAACGGTTGACTAACATGAATTATTTATCTATAAAAGAACAAAATAAGAACATTTATGGAATTAAAAACACCTTATTACATAAATAAAGTAGGAGCTGGTTTTCCATCACCAGCTACAGATTATATTGAAGACGACATAGATTTAAACAAACATTTAATAAAAAATTCTCCGGCAACATTTATAATCAGAGTCCAAGGCAAATCCATGAATAATGCAAGAATCTATGATGGAGATCTATTGATAGTAGATCGAAGTATTAATCCCAAAAATTTTTCAACTATTATTGCTAATATAAATGATGAGCTAGTAGTAAAAACTATTTTAAAGGAAAACGGAGAAACATTCTTAACATCGGGATCAAAAAAAGTATCAGATAAAATTCATTTAGCTAAAAATCAAGAAATAATAATTTGGGGGGTAGTAACTTATGTCATCCATCAAGTATAATATTAAAAAAAAAATAGCCTTAGTAGACTGTAACTCATTCTATGTTTCGTGTGAAAGGTTATTCAATCCCAAGATACAGAAAAAAGCAGTTGTTGTTCTCTCAAACAATGATGGTTGTGTGATATCCAGATCAAGAGAGGCAAAAGACTTTGGCATAAAAATGGGTGAACCATATTTTAAAGTTAAAGATTTAGTTAAAAAAAACAAAGTAGTAGTATATTCATCAAATTACGCATTGTATGGAGATATATCAAGAAGAGTAATGAAAGTGCTAAAAACTTTTTCACCAAAGGTTGAAATATATTCTATTGATGAAGCTTTTATAGATCTAACCTTTATGGATGAAAAAGGAATAGAGAATTATGGAAGAGAGATAAGATCAAAAGTACTTAAATGGACAGGCATACCAACAAGCGTAGGTATAGCATCAACTAAAACATTAAGCAAAGTTGCAAATCATATAGCAAAAAAAGAGAAAGCAGGAGTTATATATCTAAATAAAAATATAGACGAAAAATTAAAAAAATTTCCTATAGAAGAAGTTTGGGGAGTCGGAAAGCAACTATCTAAGTTTTACTATAAAAATAATATTAATAATGCATTCGATTTAAAAAACGTATCAAATACATGGGTCAAGAAAGGAACAAATGTACTGGGTGCAAAAACGGCAATGGAATTAAGAGGTATAACCTGTATAGATTTACAAGTAGATGAAGAAAAAAGAAAAAATTGTTGCGTCTCGAGATCTTTTGGAAGAAAAGTAAACAATATAGAAGAACTAGAAGAGTCGATTATTACTCATTGTTTAAACGCTGCTGAAAAAATTAGAGCAGAAAACTCAGTAGCTAAAACTATAACAATATTTATAAGAACAAGTCCATTCGATAAAAATAAGAAATATTATTCAAATTCAAAAACGATAGATTTAGCAATTCCTACAAGCGACAGTATTGAATTAATAAAAAATGCAGTTAAAATTTTAACTGATATATACAAACATGGATACTCGTATCAAAAAACTGGTATAATTTTATCAAATTTAAAAGATGCTAAACAAAGTAATCAAAATCTTTTATCTCCATTGCTAGAAAATAAATCTAAAAGATTGATGGAAGCCATAGATTACACAAATACTAAATATGGGAGATATGCAATAAGCATAGCCCAGGTAGGATTAGATAAAGGTTGGAAGATGAGAAGGGAACACTGCTCAAAAATAGACACAGCTTCGTTTGACTCTCTACCAAAAATAAGTGTATAAATTAAACAACGGGGTGTCTAAAAGACTGAGATTATACCCGAAGAACCTGACCGGTAATTCAGTAAGGGAGCCATGGAAAAAACATTCATATCAGCACAAACATCGTTAGCAGTAACAGTTATAGTAGGTCTTTTTTTTATAGTATTGGGCTATTTAAATACTAAAAAAATTTCTAATAATAAAAATTATATCGTTGGTGATAGAGATGAAAATATTTTTTCATTAACAGCAAGTTTAACCGCATCAGCACTAGGAGCATGGATTTTATTTGGCCCAGCGTCAGCAGCAACATGGGGTGGAATAGGTGCTGTAGTTGGATATGCGTTAGGAACAGCGGCACCGATGTTTTTTTTATATAATTTTGGACCAAAAATAAGAAAAGAATTTCCTAATGGTTTAACACTAACTCAATTTATAATGAAAAGATTTGGCATTTCGATTCTAAAAATAAGTTTATTTTTAATATTTTTTTATATGACTATATTTTTGATAGCTGAAGTAACAGCAATAGCATTTTTATTAAATTTTATATCAGAAATACCTCTTTGGGCAACATCAGCAATGACTTTAGTAATTTGTTTATTTTATATTCTGAGAGGTGGTTTTAAACTTTCAATTATTACTGACAAATATCAATTTGTTTTTATAATTATTATAGTTTTATCATCTATATTTATAATTTTAGAGAAAATTAATATACCAAGTTTAGAAATTATTAAAAAAAATTCTCCTCTATTAATTGATAAAAATTATTTACCAAATTATACAGCTGGATTAACTTTTTTTATTGCAGTAGCTGCCACCAATCTATTTCATCAAGGAAACTGGCAAAGAGTTTTTTCAGCAAAAAATAACTCTATATTAAAATCAAGTTTGATATATTCGTCAGTTATAATTTTTTTTATTGTTTTTTGGATGGGTTATTCTGGTCTTATTGCTGTTTCTTTAAATCCTGAAGTAAGGCCTGATTTAGGTTTTTTTGATTTATTATTAAGTAATAAAAATTCATTTATAGTTATTTCTGTACTTGTATTAGCACTTTCTTTAACGCTTAGTACAATTGATACATTAATTAATGCTATTTCTAGTTTAATAATAGTAAATGGAGATCAAATTAATAAATCATTAACTGGTAAAGAAATTAAAAATAAAACTAACTTAATAATTATTACATTAAGTATTTTAGTATTTATTTTAGCATCCAGGGGTTACAGTATTCTGTATTTATTTTTGTTAGCAGATTTATTGTGCTGCTCAGCAGTAATTACAATATTTTATGGTTTTTTTAATAGAAAAATTAACTATAAATTAGCTTTCTTTTCAATGTCAAGCGGCCTCTTATTTGGCTTATTATTTTTTCCAAGTCAAAATTATCAGAGTAGTATTTTGGTAGGTAATCTAATTCCAATAAGCAACTTTCCCTTATTTGTAACAACAAATTTGCTTTTCATTTCTTTTTTAACATCTTTAATTATTCCATTTTTGATGATACTAGTTTATTCTTTACGTAATTCATTTAAATAAATTATTACTGCCACCCAAATAAATGAAAAGCTAATTAGCTTATTGATATCTAAAGGTTGATTTAAATAAAAAATACTTAAAAAAAACTGAGATGTTGGTGTTAAAAAAAATATCATACTAGCTGGACCTATGCCTATTAACTCAAAACCTTTTATGTACATAAATAAAGGAACTAAGGTCATAAAACCCGCAAAAAAAAGATAAAAAGACAATTCAAGATTTTTAAACCCAAATATATTAATATTATTTAAAACAAGAAAATAAAATAATATTAATGCAATTGGAGATAGCAATAAAGTTTCAAAAAGCAAACCTATATCTGAGGAAATATTAATTTTTTTTCTAATTAAGTTATATAAGCTAAAAGTAATCGCTACAGTTAAACCAATCCATGGAACACTTTTAAATTCAATAAGTAAATAAAAAATAGATATAAAAACAAGAATAATCGCTATTACTTTATTTCTATTAATTTTTTCTTTTAGAAAAATTGAACCTAAAAAAACACTAAATATAGGAAAAATGTAATAACCAAATGAGGCATCTAACATATTGTTAATTGAGATTGAATAAAGCCATGTAAACCAATTGATCGAAACCAATATACCCGTAAAAAAAAGTAGCAAAATTTTATTCCATGACTTACAAATTTTTTGAAATTCAGGCCATTTTTTAAAATATGTTGTTGTAATTATTAAAAGCATAGTGGTCCATATAGTTCTGTGAATAGTGAGTTCCATAGGTGATGCAAATGACACAAACTCAAAATAGATAACACCAAGGATTCCCCACCATAGAGACGCTCCAACTGTAAATAATGACCCTTCGAATAATTTTTTTTTCATTTCATCGTTTTTTTATTTGATTTATATGGTAATTATTAAATAATTAGTACTAAATAAGCTTTGTAATAAAGGAAGAGTGGGTGAGCGGTTGAAACCAGTTGGTTGCTAACTAACCGTACGAGTAATATCGTACCGAGAGTTCGAATCTCTCCTCTTCCGCCACAACTAACTAAAAAAAACTTTCCAATTCTACTGGTTTTTTGTGTAGCATAAATTTGTAAACATTAACGTTTTCCAGGACTCGCTGAACATAATTCCTTGTTTCTTTAAATCTTATTAGTTCAATCCAGTTAATATAATCAATTTGGTTTTTGACAGGATCACCATTAATTCTTCTCCATGTTTTAACTCTGTTAGGACCAGCATTGTAAGCAGCTATAGCAAATGGATAAACACCGCCATAGTCGTTTAACAAAGAGTCAAAGTAGTATGAACCTAGTTTAATATTATATTCAGGGTCCTTGGTTAGCCTACTAATGCTATAAGGTAGCTTGGCATTTTTTGCTACAATTTTTGCAGTATATTTCATTAGTTGCATCATTCCTCTAGCACCAACATAACTATTAGCTTTTGCATCAAATTCACTTTCCTGACGAATAATTGCTAATATTAATTCTGGGTTAGGCATGTTTTTTCCATTTATTACTCTTGGGGTAGTTATAATTGGATAATTGTACAAATTATAAAACCTTTTTTCATAAGATGCTTTTTTTGAAATTTGAATAGCAAAATCATACCTGCCTATTTCAGTTGACAATTTTGCAGCCAAAACTTCACTACCGGCTTCGATATTTATCGACGCTAAATGTTTTATTATATCTTTAGCTTGTTGACTTTGATCTAATTCCTTTAAAAGAATCACATGTTTGATAAGTTTATTTTTGTTAAATTCTTTTTGATATTCTTTAGAAAAATTTGTTTGATCATCGATCTGAAAAATTTTATTTTCATTTATTTCTTTAAATGATAATTGCCCGTAGTAAGTTGTTAAAAATTTAGACCCTTCGGTAAAGTATTTTTTAGCATTTTCGTTATCACCTAAAGTTTTATAAGTTCTTCCCAACCAATAAGCACCTCTCCCTAAACTTATTGGATATCCTACATTCTCATAAAAGTTTTTAAAATGATTAACGGCATATTCTGGGGATTTTAAAAATGTCAAAGCTACCCAGCCTGACAACCATTCAGCTTCAGCATATTCAGGACCAGAAGTAAGTGAATGTTCGCTAGCAATTTTATAAGCTATGTCATATCTTTTTTTGTAAACCAATGTTCTCACAATACTTTCTCTTTGCTTCCACCAAAGATCAGCTCTTACTAAATCATTTTCACTTTTGTTAGATACCTGATTTAAGATTTCAAGAGAAGATTCTAGTCTCCCTCTTCTGTTTCTCCATTTAAGCCTGTCATATTGTAAGCCGATATCTTTTTTAAGACTAGTTGGCACATTAGAAATAGCGTTGTCAACACCGTAAGAATTACTCATAAGAATCTGTCTCGCGTTATAAAGAAGTCTTTTTTCTTTTGGTAAATATTTTAACAGTCTTTTCAAATCCCAATATTTTCTATTCCAAGCAAGATAATCAGCTCTATTAATATGGTCTTCACTTGTTATAATTTTTTTAAATTTATTTCTATAAAACTTTATATCTGATGATGTTAATTCAGCATCTATCCAACCTTCTTTTATTAGCTCTATACCTTTTTGAGTTTGACCTGTATCAAGATATGCTTCACCAAGTTTTATTTTTCCAAACCCACTAAATGGTGAAGTTTGAAACCAATTTATTATTGATTTTGGAGTTGTGTTTTTAGATATAATTTTATGCTCAGCTAAATATCTAAGTCTGTTAATTCTAGGATAATCTGGATTGTTTTCAATGAATATAACATAGTCATTAAAAGATGCTCTATTACCTTTTTGCTTTAAATACATCCAAGTTATCAAATTCCTAAATTCTTTATCTTTAATTTTTTTGCTTAGCTTTAATGCCGAGATCCATTTTTTTGCTTTGACGAGAGAGAAAACTTCTTTTGCTAAAGCAAAATCTTTAGCTGACAAAATTTCTGATTTATTTACGATTTTAGAGGAAACGGTTTTATAGCTAATAGGCTTTTTTTTTGGTAAAATGAAACTATATTTCTCTTTTGAATTGTCTACTATTTTTGTTTCAACTTTTAATTTCTTTTCTTTTGTCTCTTTAATTTTCTCCTTTTTAACTTTGTCCTTTTTTTCTTTAACCACAGGTTTTGGTACAGGCACAACTTTTCCATCAACATTTTTAGTTATTTCATTTGAAATTTTAAAAATTGGTTTTTCTTTGGGTAAAAGCAAACCTTTGTCATCTGCATGTAGTAATATTTCTGAGTTGAAAAATATTACTAAAATTAATAAAAAGGCTAGACTAATTATTCGATAAAGCATAAAGTTAGACAATTTTAAATACCTTATAATGTTATATGTTTAAAGGATCAATTGTTGCTTTAATTACACCATTTAAAAATGATAGATTAGACGAGGAAAATTATACAAGTTTAATTCATCACCACATAAAAAATGGCACAAACGGAATTGTTCCTGCTGGAACAACCGGCGAGTCCCCAACACTTTCACATGAAGAGCACAAAAGAGTTATTGAAATAGCCGTACGCGAATGTAAAAATAAAATACCTGTTATTGCAGGGACTGGTTCAAATTCAACTTCAGAAGCTATTGAGCTTTCTCAACATGCAGAAAAATCGGGATCAAATGGACTATTAATAGTTACACCGTATTACAACAAACCTACTCAGGAGGGAATGTTTCAACATTATAAAAAAATTAATGATAACGTTGGAATACCAATTATAATTTATAATATTCCTTCAAGATCTGTAATAGATATGAGCGTTGATACAATGAAAAGACTTTTTGAACTAAAAAATATAGTTGGTGTCAAAGATGCCACTGGTGACCTCAACAGAGTTGATCAACAACTGAAGTCAATGGGAGATGAATTTATCCAATTGACTGGAGAAGATGGTAATGCATTAGAGTTTAATAAAAGAGGTGGTAGAGGATGTATAAGTGTTACAGCAAACGTTGCAGCGAAACTTTGTTCTGAATTTCAATCTGCATCTCTTAAAAAAAGTGATGAAAAACTTCAATTAAAAGCAGAAAAAATCGATAAACAATTATCAGAATTGCATAAAGCTCTTTTTATTGAAAGCAATCCTTCCCCAGTAAAATACGCCGCTTCGCTTTTGAAATTATCTTCTGAGGATGTTCGTTTACCTTTAGTCAAAGTTAAAGAAGAAACAAAAAAAGAAGTTGAAAAAGCTCTTAAAGTTGCGAAATTACTTTAATGAAGCAAAAAAAAATCTTTGGTCAAAAAATAATTTGTACTAATAGAAAAGCAAGTTTTAATTTTTTTTTTAAGGAATTAATTGAAGCTGGACTAGTTTTAAAAGGATCTGAAATTAAATCACTTAGAGATGGCAAAGTAAGTATTGCAGATTCTTATGCAATCGATAAAAATGGTGAAATTTATTTAGTAAACTCTCATATACCTTTGTATAAACAGTCAAGTTATAATAATCATGAACCAAATGAAGATAGGAAACTATTATTAAAGAGAAAAGAAATAAATAAATTAATAGGCAGAATAAATCAAGAAGGTTTAACAATTGTGCCAACCAAGTTATATTTTTCTAACGGAAAAGCAAAAATCCAAATTGCTGTTGCTAAAGGGAAAAAACTTTATGACAAAAGAAATGTAAAAAAAAAGAGAGACTGGGACCGTGAAAAAGCAAGAATTTTTAGTAGAAAAAATAAATGATATATTTAAATATTGGATCGAATTTAGAATCTTCTTTTGGTAATAGATTTAAAAATATTGAATTAGCAATTAGTCTAATGAAAAATGAAAATATTTTTATAAAAAAAAAATCTAGTTATTTTGAAACTCCATCCTATCCTGATTTAAAAAAACCCAAATTTATAAATATCGGTTTAGAAATTGATTATAAAAACTCTCCATTGGAGCTACTTAAAAGCACTCTTTTAATTGAAAAAAAAATTGAAAGAGTAAGGAGGCAAAAAAACGAACCACGAACTTGCGATATAGACATAATAGACTTTAATAGTCTAATTTTAGACTGTGAAAATATAGTTTTACCCCATCCTAAGGCGCATAAGCGAAATTTTGTTCTTTATCCTTTAAAAGAATTATCCCCTCATTGGTTACACCCAATTTTTAATAAAAATATTGATTTTTATATTAAAAAATTGAGTATTAAACTAAGGAATGAGATTACAAGACTTAATGAAAATGATATATTAATTAAATGATCAATAATGAAGAATTAATAAAAAAAGTCAGGTCTTATAATAAATTTTTTAATCCTACAATTTTATCAAAAGCATATAAATTTGCATTGGATGCGCATAAACACCAAAAACGAGATGCAGGTGAACCATATATTATACATCCTGTTGCAGTAGCAGATATCCTTACTGAACTTAAATTAGATAGCGCAACTATTACCACAGGTTTATTACATGACACTATTGAAGATACTAAAGTTACCTATAACACTGTAAAACATGAATTCGGTAAAGAAGTAGCTGATTTAGTAGACGGTGTAACAAAAATATCTGCATTAGAAGAAAAAGCGGCCGCGAATTCAAAAGCTGAAAATTTTAGAAAATTAATTTTAGCAACCTCGAAAGACATTCGAGTATTATTAGTAAAGTTGGCTGATAGACTCCATAATATGAGAACAATAAATACTGCTAAAAATAATGAAAAAAGGATTAGAAAAGCCAAAGAAACAATGGAAATTTATGCCCCTTTAGCAGACAGAATGGGAATGAATAGAATTCGAGACGAACTAGAAGATTTATCATTCGCTATTTTAAATTCTGATGCAAGAAAATTAATACAAGAAAGACTACAGTTTATTAAAAATAACAGACAAGATAATTTTGAGTCTATTGCTACTGAGCTTATAAATTTATTAAAAGAAAATGGTGTAGAAGCTAAAATAGAAGGAAGAGAAAAAACACCTTTTTCTATTTGGAGAAAAATACAAAAAAAAAAAGTTTCACTAGAACAGCTTACAGATATAATTGGATTTAGAGTTATATTAAACACAGTAAGTGATTGTTATACTACACTGGGTATTTTTCATAATAAATACTCTGCAATACCGGGCAAATTTAAGGATTATATTTCTACCCCAAAAATTAATAATTATAAATCAATACACACATCATTAATAGGACCTAAAAAACTAAGAATTGAAGTTCAGTTGAGAACAAACCAAATGCATGAATTTGCTGAAAGAGGTATAGCTTCTCATTGGAAATATAAATCTTCAGAAAAATTTACTGATTTATCGTGGAAAGAATATGATTGGTTAAGAGATCTAGTTGAAATTATAGAAAAGGGTAACAGTCCCGAGCATTATTATGATTTTACCAGATTGCAAATGTTTCAAGACAACGTTTTTTGTTTTACTCCAAAAGGGGCAGTAATTAAATTACCAAAAGATGCAAACGCTATAGACTTTGCCTATGCAGTTCATACAACTGTTGGTGATACAGCTACAGGCTGCTATGTAAACGGCAGAGATACTGCTTTACAAACAATACTTAAAAATGGTGATATTATTAAAATTATTACTTCAAAAAAAATTTCACCATCTCTTCATTGGCTCTCGTCTTGCAAGACTGGTAAAGCAAGAGCTTCTATTAGAAGATATTGGCAAGATCGAACGAATTATAAAAATATTAAAAATGAAAAATTGTACAATGCCACACTAGTAGTTGATATACCTCATAAACCAGGAATGTTAGGTGAAGTCAGCACCTTGATAGGTTTACATGGAAACAACATATTGAATGTTGAGTTGCTTAAAAAAAATGAAAAATACATACAATTTTCATTTGATCTTCAAATTAAAGATTTGAAAAACTTCACAAACTTGATAAGTCAGATAAAACAAAAAGATTTAAATTTTAAAATTATACGACATAAAGATAAAAAAAATGCTTTCATACGAAGAATCCTTAAAAATTTTAAGAGAAACTAATGCTCTCTTAGAAGGTCACTTTGTTTTGTCCTCAGGTTTACATAGCGAAAAATACGTTCAATGTGCACAATTATTGAGCAAACCAGATAAAGCTTCGTTAATCTGTCAATCCTTAGCCCAAAAGATAAATAAAGAATTTAAGAATATTGATTTAATACTATCTCCAGCTATTGGCGGTATTGTTATAGGCTATGAAATTGGACGACTTTTGAATAAGGAAACAATTTTTTCAGAAAGAATGGACAACCACTTTATTTTACGAAGGGGTTTTCAAATATTAAAAAATACAAAAGTTTTGATATTAGAAGATGTCATAACAACGGGTAAATCTAGTTTGGAATGCTCTAAATTGGTTAAAGACGCAAATGCAAGTGTGATTGGGTATGCTTGTATAATTGATAGAAGTGACGACAACTCAATGATTAGAGAAAAAATTGTCTCACAAATAAAACTTAAAATTCCAACATATAATAAAAAAGATTTACCTAAACATTTGATCTCAATTAAACCAATTAAACCTGGTAGCAGAGGTATTTAATGTCGAAAAAAAGGTTAGGTGTAAACATCGATCATGTTGCAACAGTAAGAAACGCTAGGGGTGAAAATTATCCAAGTCCATTAACAGCAGCATTATTATCACAAAAAAATGGCGCGGACTCGATAACGATACATTTACGCGAAGACAGGCGACATATTAATGAGAAAGATTTAAAAATAATTAATCTAAAACTTAAAATTCCCCTAAATTTAGAAATTGCTGCAACTGAGGAGATGCTTCAGATTTGTTTAAGACAAAAACCTCCTTTTATATGCATTGTTCCAGAAAAAAGAAAAGAAATTACCACAGAAGGTGGCCTTAACTTAAATTACAAGAGTCTTTTTCTTAAAAAGTTTATTAATAAAGTAAAAAAAAAGGGAATAAGAGTAAGTCTATTTATTGAACCATCAATAAAAGATATTAAAAAAGCGTATAATCTTGGAAGTGATTGCATTGAAATCCACACTGGAAAATTGTGTAACCTAATAAATAAAAAAGAAAACTTCAATTATGAACTCACAAAAATTAAAAGAGCTTCTAAGTTTGCTTCTAGTTTAGGTCTAGAAGTACATGCTGGACATGGATTAACTTATGATTCAGCAAAAATTTTATCTAGAGTTAGTGAAATCAAAGAATTTAACATAGGGCACTTTATAATTGGTGAATCTATTTTTTATGGACTTTCAAAAGTGATAAAAAGATTTAAAAAAATAATGAAATAATGAAATAATGAAAATATTTGGATTAGGCAATGATATTGTTACAATAAACAGAATCACTAAAGCGATAAAAAAAAGTAATTTCAAATCTAGAGTTTTTTCAAAAAATGAAATCTTCCATTGCGAAAGGAAAAAAAATAAATTTGCTTGTTATGCTAAAAGATTTTCAGCAAAAGAGGCTTTTGTCAAATCTCTAGGAACTGGATTATCAATGGGTCTTAGTTTTAAAGAAATTGAGGTTAAAAATAATAAAAAAGGTCTTCCATATATTAAATTACATGGTGATAGTTTAAAAATTGTTAAAAGAATACTTAAAAAGAAATTCAACATTTTCCTTTCGCTCTCTGACGATCACCCTTATGCTGCAGCAACCGTAATATTAGTGACAAAATGAGTAAAAACTTAAAAAATACTATTATAGAAAATTTTAAAACTTTATTATATGCATTATTAATCGCACTGGTAATACGCTCCTTATTTTTTCAACCGTTTTATATTCCTTCTTCTTCAATGGAACCAACTTTATTGATAGGTGACAGGATTTTTGTTTCAAAATATACATATGGTTATAGCAAACACTCTTTGCCATTTAGCCCTAAGATTTATAATTCTAGACTTTTTTTTAAAGAACCTAATTATGGGGACTTAGTTGTTTTTAAAACGCCCGTTGACAATAGGACAGATTATATAAAAAGACTGATTGGAAAACCTGGTGACAGTGTTCAATTTATAAATGGTGAAATTTTTCTTAATAAAGAAAAAATCCTAAGAAAAAAAGTTATCTCAGATTACACAATAAGATGCGGAAAAAGTAATCTAAAAGTAGATTCTTTTGAGGAAACACTTCCTAACGGAGTTGTTTATAGAGCTGTATATAGTAAAAACTTTTCTCTACAAAATAGCGATGAATTTATTGTCCCTCAGAAACACTATTTTTTTTTAGGAGATAATCGTGATTGTTCACAAGATAGCAGGTTTTTAAATAGTGTTGGATATGTGAACTATATCAACCTAGTAGGTGAGGCAAAAATAATTTTCTTTTCAAACGACACAATTAAAGGAAGTGCTTTAAAAATATGGAACTGGAAAGAATCTTTCAGATTTAATAGGACTTTTAAAAATTTATGAACGATGAATTAATTGACCAACTACAAAAACTAATAAATATTAATTTTAAAGATAAAAATCTTTTAAAAGAAAGTTTAATTCATAAAAGCTACAACAATACTAAAAATAATGAAAAATTAGAATTTTTAGGAGATAGAGTTTTAGGTTTAGTTTTGTCAAAAATATTAATCGAAACTTTTCCAAAAGAAAAAGAAGGTATAATAGATAAAAAATTTGCAAATTTAGTAAATAAAAAAACTTGTACAATTATAGCTAAAACTTTAAATTTAAAAAAATTTATGAGTGTAGGCGAGTCTCACAAAAATTTAAGTAAGTCAGACAATAAAATATTAAGCGACGCACTAGAGGCTTTGATTGGTGCTATTTATTTAGATAGTGGATTATCAGCTGCAGAAAATTTTATTTTGAAAAATTGGAAAGAAAGTTTATTAAAATCTGAAGTTACCGAAATTGACCCTAAGACTAAATTACAAGAACATAGCCTTAAAAAATTTAAGAAACTTCCCAAGTATAAAGTTTTCAAAGAGAGTGGCCCACGTCACAATCCAACTTTTAAAGTTGAAGTTCAAATTCCTAACTCTAAAAAATATTCTGCAATTGGTAAATCAAAAAAAGACGCTCAACAAAACGCTGCAAAGAAATTACTTAATGATATAAAGTTAGATTTATGAACTGGCAAGATGAAGGTTATTTATTATCTAAAAGGAAATTTAGAGAAAATGCAAACATTATAAATGTTTTTACCAATTCTTTCGGTAAGGTTTCAGGCATTGTTTACGGTGGAAACTCAAGAAAGATTAGAAATTTTCTTCAACTCTCAAATAAAATTTTTATTGTAAATAATACAAAAAACGAAAATAAAATTGGTTATTTAAAAACTGAAATAATCGAACCAATTTCTCCAAAATATTTTAACGATAAAGAAAAAACTTCAGCTCTACTATCTCTTACTTCAATCTTAAATAACCTTTTGCCCGAGTTACAACCTAATAAAAAAATATATAAATCTATAAATGATTTAATATTAAATTTTGATAAAAAAAATTGGATAATTTCATATATTTTTTGGGAACTAAATTTAATTAAGGAACTTGGCTATGATGCTAATTTAAAACAATTTAACACTATATCTTCTGATAAACTCAAGCAGTATAATCTAGAAATTGACGGAGTTAGGTATATTGTGCCGAGTTTTTTAATTGAAAATAAATTGATTGAAACTTTCTCCAAAGAAGATATTAAAAAAGGGCTTTTTTTTACTCGTTTAATGTTTGTTAATAAGTTTTTTTTACCAAATAAACTTATTTTTCCAAAATCTCGAATAATTTTAGAAAATTATTTTAACTAATTTTTTTTTAATTTTTTTGCTACTTCTAAAGCAAAATAACTTACTATTGCAGAAGATCCAGCTCTTTTTAACGACATTAGACTTTCTATTATAGCATCTTCTGCTATTAAATTATTTTTTATACCATTTTTAATTAAACTATACTCACCTGATACTTGATACGAAAAAACTGGTACTTTAAAATTGTTTTTTATATTCTTTATTACGTCAAGATAAGGCATACCAGGTTTTACCATAACTATATCTGCTCCTTCTTTTAAATCTAGCGCTACTTCTCGTAAAGCCTCATTTGAATTTCTGTAGTCCATTTGATACGTTTTTTTATCTCCCTTAAGCTTTTTTTTTGATCCAATTGCGTCTCTAAAAGGACCATAAAAACCTGAAGCATACTTTACTGCGTACGATAAAATTTTTATATTTTTGTGGTTCTTTTTATCAAGAACTTTTCTTATTTCTCCAACTCTACCATCCATCATATCAGAAGGTGCAATAATATCACAACCCATCTCGGCTTGTAGTAATGATTGTTTAACTAAAAGCTTAATAGTTTCGTCATTATCTACATAGTTATTTTTCAAAATTCCATCATGACCATGATCAGTATATGGATCCAATGCTACATCGCACATAACACCAATTTCATCAAAATTTTTTTTAATAATTTTCAAAGCTTTGCAAACTAAATTGCTTTCATTTAAGGATTCTGACCCTGTGCTATTTTTTTTATTAGAAGGTGTGTAAGGAAAAAGGGCTATAAGCGGAATCTTTAATTCACAAGCTTCGTTAACAACTTTCTTAATTTTATCAACAGTATATCGATTTACTCCTGGCATTGAATTTATTGGTTCAATTTTATTTTTTCCTTCTCTTAAAAAGATAGGCATTATTAAATCATTTGATGACAGGTTGTTTTCCGAAACCAGACGTCTTACCCAGTCTTTATTGCGAATCCTTCTCAATCTTAAGCTTGGATATTTCCCTAATATCTTCATAAATAAAAAAAAGTTTATACGATGTGACAATTAATATATTATACTTAGATTGTAAACTAAACTAGAAACTATTTGATATGGGTAATTTAGCCACTAATAAAGACTTTCAAAAACAAGACATCAAATTTGATATTAAAAAGCTTAGAGAAGCTTGTGATCAGGTTTTAAAAATAAAAGGCTTTGATACAAGTTTAGGAATACCACACTTCGCAGGCATATCACTTAATCAAATCCCAGGAGATCCTGACTCAACTAAGGGAAACAAAGTACGAGGTGTTTATTGGACAAAGCCAGACGCTTCAGGAAAAGAAGTTTCAAGAGATGTAGCGATCGATGAAAAAAAATATACTGAATTTGTTGAGGATTTTAAAAATACTTATTTTAAAGAAGTTTATGATGAACTATCAAAAAGATATAAATTGGGAAGAGTGAGACTTTTATTGAAAGAACCAAGATCAACACTTAGTTGGCATCGTGATCCTGAGCCAAGACTACATATTCCAATTATAACTAATCCTGGTTCAATAATGGTTATTGATGAACAAGCAAAACATATGCCAGCCGATGGAGGTGTATGGATCACAAATAATACAAAATATCATAATGCTTTTAACGGTGGAGAAGAAAATAGAATTCACCTTGTTGCTTGTGTTTTAGATTATAAATTTAACTAAATTGAATTTACTTTTTAAGAAAATCTGTATTTCATCTGATCACGCCGGTTATGGTTTAAAGGAAAAAATAAAATTAAATCTTGTTAAAAAAGGTGTACGTTTAATCGACCTCGGTCCATTTGAACCAAAATCAGTTGATTATCCTGATTATGCAAAAAAGACTGCTAGAAGAGTGGCAGCGAGAAAAAGTGATGCTGGTATATTAATTTGTGGTTCTGGCACTGGAATGGCCATATCAGCTAACAAAATCAAAGGAATTAGGGCTGCAGTTTGTTATAATACTCAATCAACACGTTTGTCGAGACAGCATAATAATGCTAATATTATAGCCTTAGGATCAAGATTAATGAATAAAAATATGGTTATGAAACTAATAAAAATTTTTTTAAATACTAAGTTTGAAGGTGGAAGGCACCTTAGAAGAATAAAAAAAATTTAAACAAAAAAATGTCTAAATTTATAAAATATTCTTCGAATGATTTTCAAAGTTTTTTTGATAAAGACTTATCAAAAGCTGATCCTGAATTATTTAATTCAATCAATCTTGAACTAAAGAGACAACAAGAACATATTGAGTTAATTGCATCAGAAAACATTGTTTCGAAAGCAGTTTTAGATGCTCAAGGTTCGATAATGACAAATAAGTATGCTGAAGGATATCCGTCAAAAAGATATTATGGCGGTTGTGAATTTGTTGATAAAGCAGAAGATTTAGCTCTTGAAAGAGTAAAAAAACTTTACAATTGTAAATTTGCTAATGTTCAACCTCATTCAGGTGCTCAAGCTAACGGGGCAGTATATCTTGCGCTTTTAAATCCTGGTGACCCAATACTTGGTATGAGTTTAAATTCAGGAGGGCACTTAACTCATGGAGCAAAAGTTTCAATTTCAGGTAAATGGCTAAAAGCTTTTCACTACGAAGTTAATAAAGAAAGTGGTCTTATTGACTATAACGAAATCGAAAAATTAGCTGAAAAACATAAACCAAAATTAATTATAGCTGGTGGAAGTGCTTACTCTAGAGTAATAGATTTTAAAAAATTTAGAGAAATTGCTGACAAAGTTGGAGCATTGCTTATGGTTGATATGGCGCATTTTTCTGGCCTTGTTGCAGGCAAAGGGTACCCTAACCCAATTGAACATGCAGATGTTGTTACTTCTACTACTCATAAGGTTTTAAGGGGTGCTAGAGGAGGCATTATCTTAACCAATAGAGAAGACTTAATAAAAAAAATTAATTCTGCAGTATTTCCGGGCTATCAAGGTGGTCCACTTATGCATATAATTGCAGCAAAAGCTGTTGCTTTTCAAGAAGCTCTTAAACCATCTTTTAGAGATTATATAAAATCAGTTCTTGCTAATGCAAAAATCTTGTCTGAAACTTTGAAAAGTAATGGATTTAAGATTTTTTCTGGTGGTACAGATACTCATTTGATGCTTGTTGACTTGAGACCTTTTAAAGTTACTGGAAAAGCAGCTGAAGCTAGTTTGTGTAAAGCCAATATAACTTGTAATAAAAATGGAATACCTTTTGACACTGAAAAAATGACTATAACTTCAGGAATAAGACTTGGTTCACAAGCAGCAACAACAAGAGGTTTTGGTCTTAACGAATTTAAAAAAGTAGGAGAATTAATAACTAAGGTTGTAAAAGGTTTGTCACAAAATCCAAATGACAACAGTCACGTAGAAACTGAGGTTAGAAAAGAAGCAATTGAACTTTGTTCAAAATTTCCTATATACAATCATTTGTTTAAAAATTAATAATTTATGCTTTGTCCTTTTTGTAGAGAAAAAGATACTTCTGTTGTTGACTCTAGACCAACAGAAGATGGAACCGCTATTAGACGAAGACGTTTTTGTAATTGTGGTGGCGGACAAAGATTTACGACTTTTGAAAGAGTTCAGTTTAGAGAACTTACAGTTATAAAAAAAAATGGTAGAAGGACACCTTTTGATAGAGAAAAGTTGGCAAGATCTCTTTTTACTGCATTAAAAAAAAGACCTATAGATGCCGACACTACTGAGAAAGTAGTTTCAAGAATTTCAAGAGAGCTTGAAGAGATTGGACAATCCGAAATTCAATCTAGTGTTATTGGAAAAAAAGTAATGGACACTTTAAAAGAATTAGACAAGGTCGCTTATATTAGGTTTGCTTCAGTATATACCAATTTTAAAGAAGTGGAAGATTTTGGCGAATATATTGAGGAATTAGATGGCAAATCCAAGAAATAAGTTTCATTCTAAAAATTCTTTCTTTTTATCTCTTGCCTTTGAACAAGCAAAAAAGAACTTAGGTTCCACAAAAGAAAATCCATCAGTAGGATGTATAGTAGAAAAAAACGGTAGTGTTTTATCCTCTGGATATACTTCTTTTAACGGAAGACCTCATGCTGAATTTAACGCTTTAAACAAAAAAAAAATCTCAAGAGATTCAAATTTGTATATAACACTTGAGCCATGTTCCCATTATGGTTTAACTCCTCCGTGCACAAATATTATTATTAATAAAAAAATAAAAAAAGTTTTTTATTCTATTAATGATATTGACGATAGATCATCAAATAAATCACAAAAAATCTTAAAAAAACATAACATAAAAGTAAAATCAAACATTCTTAAAAAAGTTGGCAAGGAGTTTTATAGAAGCTATTTTTCTATGAGAAGCAATAGTCTTCCCGTTGTAGATGCAAAACTGGCTGTTTCAAAAGATTTTTATACAAAAAACAGAAAGAAAAAATGGATTACAAACTATTTTTCAAGAAGGAGAGCACATTTATTAAGATCACAATATGATTGTCTTTTAACAACCTCTAAGACATTAAACGAAGATAATCCACTATTAAACTGTAGAATAGAAGGATTAGAAAAAAAATCACCATCAATTTGTATCATAGATAGAAAATTTAAAATCAAGAGAAAAATCAATTTGTTAAAAATAAAAAGAAAAGTTTATTTATTTACATCTGTAACAGATAAAAAAAAAGAAAGATTCTTTATAAATAAAGGCTTTAAAATTATAAAAGTTAAATCAATGAAAAATTCTCCTAATTATAGTAAAATTTTTCAAAAACTTTCAAAACTAGGATTTTCAAGAATTCTAGTAGAAAGTGGACCTAACTTTCTTACATTTTTGATAAAAAACAAATTTCTATCATCACTTTATCTCTTTAAATCCAAAGAAACCTTAGGTAAAAATGGCCTGATCTTATTTAAGAAAAAGTTAATTAATATATTTAAATATTCACAAAAAGAAATTAATGTAAATCTTTTCAATGACAAACTTTATAAAATAAATTTAAATACTCATGTTTAATGGCATCATTTATAATCAAGGAAAAATATTAAATATTAAAAAAAATCCAAAATATGTTACAGGAAGCTCTGTAATTGAGGTTTTCTCAAAAGTTAAACTTAAAAAAAAAGATATTGGAGAGTCAGTTTGTTGCGATGGCGTTTGTCTTACTTTAATAGGTATTAAAAAAAATTCATTTTTTTTTTATTTATCAAAGGAAACACTTGAAAGGTCAAATTTTAATAATATTAAAAAAGGCCAATATATTAATATTGAAAAATCTTTAAAATATGGCCAGAAAGTTTCAGGTCATTACATACAAGGACATGTTGATACTACTGGTAAAATTAAGAAAATTAAGATTATAGATAAAGCTTGGGTTGTGTCCATTTTAATTAAAAAAATCTATTTAAAATATCTCGTCGAGAAGGGTTCGATTTCTATCAACGGCGTTTCTTTAACTATCTCAAAAATTAAAAATGATGGTTTTGAGATAACAATTATACCTCACACTTTAAGACTTACGAATCTAATTAAAATCAAAAAAAAAGATAAAGTTAATATTGAATTTGATATTTTTAGTAAATATTTATTAAAATTAACAAAATAAAATGAAACCAAAATTACTTTCTTCTATTAAAGAAATTATTAAAGACGCGAAAAAAGGTAAAATGTTTATATTAGTTGATGATAAAAATAGAGAGAACGAAGGTGATTTAGTTGTTCCTGCCTCTAAATGCAACTCAAACAAAATAAATTTTATGGCAAAACATGGCAGAGGGTTAATTTGTTTAGCGTTAACAAAAAAACAAATTGAAAAACTCTCATTGCCTTTAATGTCTCCTGTAAACGAAGCAAGGATGCAAACAGCTTTTACTATATCAATTGAAGCAAGAAAAGGGGTTTCCACAGGAATTTCTGCATTTGATCGTGCAAAAACAATTAAAGTTGCAATAAATAAAAATTCTAAAAAAAAAGATTTAGTATCACCTGGGCATGTATTTCCTCTTGTTGCAAGAAATGGGGGAGTTTTAGAAAGAGCAGGTCATACGGAAGCGTCTGTTGATATTTCAAAACTAGCAAAATTAAATCATAGTGCCGTGATTTGTGAAGTCATGAATGAAGATGGCCGGATGGCTCGCTTTGATGACTTGCGTAAATTTTCAAAGAAACACAAACTTAAGATAGGAAGTATTGAAGATCTAATCTCTTATAGACTAAAAAATGAAAAATTAATTAAAAACATTTCCAACAAAATGTTAAATATAAAAAAATTTGGAAAATTTGATTTAAGAGTGTTTCAAAATAAATTAGATAATTCTGAACATTACGCAATTACAAAAGGAAAGTTTAGACTCAACAAAGCTTCTAGGGTAAGAG